>ERZ826613.388-NODE-388-length-64710-cov-12.961179_pt1 | contig 64710 bp, 52 predicted proteins | sample MGYA00519925_ERZ826613 | MGnify/ENA primary metagenome ERZ826613 (study PRJEB31778, sample SAMEA3449236) | human gut metagenome | biome: human gut; feature: human-associated habitat; material: faeces | place: United Kingdom | collected 2010/2012 ... | reverse complement strand
GCGCAAGCGAACTGTTAGTAAACTTCGTAATGTCACGAAAGAGTGTAAGATACTGGCACACTCTACCCAAAAGGGAAGCGGTCGGTTAATCCTCTCCATGGTAGGATTACACGGATATAAGCACCGCCGGAGGATGAGACAGAACCTAACCTATCCGTTAGTTATCTATGTGGAACATGGTAAGCCTGTATTATCTCCTGTCATGTAAAAATGACAGGTAAGCTGACAGCAATGAAAGCCGAATGGTGTGCAGGTATAAGATAACAGAAAAAGCGAACGCCGTTCTGTAATGGAGCGGATACGGATTGAACCGACATCACGGGCTGATGTGGGCGACATCATCCGACACGAAAGTGGGCAGACTTCTGTGACGACATTAGGTAGGCAATCAAACCGAATGTTGTCAAATGGTGATTCTTTACAATTAACTTTTAGAACTTTCAAAAGGAGGAAAGCAAATGAACGAAAACAAGACATCGTGTGCGCCTGCTGACAATCAACAAACACTTTGGGACAGAATAGACTGGACTAAAGCGGAGTTGGCTGTCAGAAAGCTACAAGCACGAATTGTAAAGGCTCAGAAGGAAGGCAGATACAACAAGGTGAAAGCCTTGCAGTGGACGCTGACCCACTCTTTTTACGCAAAAGCCTTAGCCGTAAAGAGAGTTACTTCTAACGGAGGTGGCAACACCCCCGGAGTGGACATGGAAACATGGGAGAAACCCGAAGCAAAAACACAAGCGATAAGCGAACTCAAACGCAGAGGCTACCAGCCGAAGCCATTGAGAAGAGTCCACATCAAAAAGAGTAATGGCAAACTGCGACCGTTGGGAATACCGACAATGAAAGACAGAGCCATGCAAGCACTCTACCTTATGGCATTAGAACCGGTGTCGGAAACAACAGCCGACTCACGTTCATACGGTTTCCGCAAGGAACGCCGCTGTATGGACGCGGTAATGCAATGCCATAACATTCTCCGAAAAGGCTATTCTCCCGAATGGATTCTGGAGGGTGACATAAAGGGGTGCTTCGACCACATCAGCCATGAATGGCTGCTTGCCAACATCCCTATGGACAAGGCAATACTCCGAAAATGGTTGAAATGCGGCTATATCTTCAACAAACAGATGTTCCCGACAGAGGAGGGAACGCCACAAGGTGGCATTATCTCTCCCACGCTTGCCAATATGACATTGGACGGATTGCAGAAAGTCCTTGCAGAGAAATATAAACGAGTTAGAATCAAAGGTAAGTTATATTCGCCAATGGTGAATCTTGTCCGTTACGCTGATGACTTTATAATTACCTGCGAGAACCGTGAAACACTTGAAAAGGAAATCAAGCCATTGGTAGCCGACTTTATGTCTGAAAGAGGTCTGACCTTATCAGAAGAAAAGACGGTGATAACCAATATCCATGACGGCTTCGATTTTCTCGGTTTCAACATCCGCAAATTCGGCAATGAAATATTGACCAAGCCGACCAAGAAAGCCGAAAAACGTTTTATGGAGAATATCCGTAAGGTGACAAAAGGTCATAAGGGTTGCAAGCAGGAATCATTAATCAGGATGTTGAATGCTAAAATTCGAGGATGGGGAGCATATTATCAGCATGGGGCGACACGTGATTCTTTTCACAGAATCGACCATCAGATATTTCTCGCCTTGTGGCAATGGGCTAAACGCCGTCATTCCAAGAAAGGGAAACGGTGGATAAAAGACCGCTATTGGCACAATATCCGAGGGAACAGCTGGACTTTTGCGGCTAAGTTCAAGAAATCAAACGGCAAAGAAGACCAACTTACCTTGTTGAAACTGGCATCTTCGTTTCCTTTTCTGCAATATACGCAGATAAAGGGGGACATGAATCCGTTTGACGCAGACTGCCGCCTGTACTTCAATAAAAGAATGAAGTCAAAGATGCTTGTGACGCTGAAAGGACGTAAATCCCTGCTTTACCTATGGGAAAAGCAAGGTCGGAAATGTCCGATATGTGGTGAACCGATTGACACGCATAAGGCATGGAATGTAATGCCGACTGTACAAGACGGACGGAAATGCAATATGTTGGTTCATGATGAATGTTTCAAATTATCCCGTAAAAAACAATGGAAACAAGAAGTAGGATGAGCCGGTCTCTGCACACGAACAGAGACTTTGAAAAGCTTGAGCCGTATGAGGGGAAACCCTCACGTACGGTTCTGAGGGGGGAAGAGGGCAGTAATGCCCTTGACCTACCCGATTCGACCTGCCGACATGGAACAGCGCAACGGTCGGGCGGTACGCAAGGGCAACACCGTGAAGCTGTGGGGAAACAACACCGTGGATGTGGTAATCTATGGTACAGAAAAGACACTTGATGCCTACAAGTTCAACCTCTTAAAGAACAAGCAAATGTTTATCAATCAGATAAACAACGGCACGATAGCCGTGCGCCGCATCGACGAGGACAGCATGGACGAGGACAACGGCATGAACTTTGCGGAGTTCGTGGCAATCCTTTCGGGAAATACCGACCTGCTGAACAAGGCGAAGCTCGACAATAAAATCATGCAGCTTGAAAAGGAGTTTGCCATATTCAAGAAAGAGCGCGGACGTGCGGAGCGCAAGATCGCACAGAACGGACAGGACACGGAAAAGGCGGCATCCTTTATTCAGCGTATGGAAGATGACCTTGAGTATGTGGCATCATACAGCGGCGACAAAATCGTTTCCCTGCTCTCAACCGGCGAGGACACGGCGGAAAAGACAGGCCGTGAGCTTCACAGGATAGCAAAGACATACAGAGGGAACGCCTATACCGTCATCGGCTCATACATGGGGCTTGACCTCTTGGTAAAGAGCGAGTATAACCTTGACGGCTCATTTGACCGCAACACTTTCTTTGTCGAGGGCAAAAGCGGTCTGAAATACCGTTACGGAATTTCCGGTGCATTGCCATTGGGCTTTTCAGACACGGCACTCTATCCGCAAGCCACGCTTGACAAACTGCCTTCTATCATAAAGCAGCAGCGTGAACGCATAGCCAAACAGGAAAGCGAGCTTCCCACATTACAGGCTATCGTCAGCCGCACATGGGGCAGACAGGATGAACTGACCACACTCAAACAGGAATGTGACGAGTTGAAAAAGCGGATTGAAGAGAGTCTCAAGGGCAACAGACCGGAACTGGAAGAGGCGGAAACAGACACGCCCCCGATACCCGGCAGAAGAGCAACTGATTACGCTGCCTGATTACAATATAATTTCTGACCTTTCCCTCTGTTTGGTTGTGATAACCGGGCAGAGGGTTTCTTCTGTATAGAAAAGATTGTCTTGGGTGTTTCCCGGACTACCCTCCGGCATACCTATTATACATATCAGATACCCTCTTATCCACTGTCCACCGGTCCCTTTTTACATAGTGGGAACCACCTGATCCTACTTGCCTTTTGTATGTAGAAGCACCTGTTATACTCATCTTTTTAGAGTATCTTTCCTTGAAAGCCGTCCGACCGTGGTTTACGGCGCGAAGTTCGGCATCCGGGAGCGATGTGCAAGGTCAGGCTTTGTTTCAGCGAGATTTTGCAGCATGGGTGAAAAATCATCTTGAAAACCTTGCCTTTCGCCCCTTGACGATGCCATTGTTATGCGCAGATAAACCTCTTGCGGAAGGCTTCGGAAGGAAGATTCCAAGATAGGGAAATAAAAATTAAAACAAAATTCAGCGATGCGAACAAAAAGAATGACAGCAGAACAAGGCAGAAGATGTGGCATCAGCCGCTTCCCAAACTTCCACTGCACAGGCTCAATAAAGGGCATGAAGAAACTCTATTACGGAAATGATGCGCTTCTTGTAAGGTGTGGGCAGTATGTCTATAATGTGACAAGCGAGCCGTCAATATACAATCAAGCAACAATATAATTTCATACGGACATGAAACAGATAATATGGACAAGTGACTATCTTTTAGATGATAAGGCGAGAAAGGAATACGAGAACTCACAGCGTTACCTACTCGATGATGACGATTACAAAGTCAGCGATACGGAATGGGCAGAGGTTGTCAATGATAATCTGTCGGACGAGCGCATGAACCTTGACAAACAGATAGAAGGTGTTGTCATAGCATTTGCCGACCTCGGTTTATGGGACGGCAGACGGCAAGGGTACAAGATACTCGGACATAACATCAACGGCATATTAAACGTGTCGGAAGATGATAACGAATGGTATGGCGACGGTTTCAACATCCGTGGCAGCCTCTCACATCATGACGGCACCCATTATGTACTTTACCGTGTGGCGAAAGACATTGACGAGGCGGAACGTATAGGTGAAATGATTTACAACCGTGAAATAGACGAAGCCGGCTTCCGCAAAAAAACACGCTCGCTTTATCCGTATGTGGCGGAGATTTATGGGTGGAAAACAGGACGTTTCAGAAGGGCTTTTCAAAAAGCGGTGTGACCGATGACACGCTGATTTCTCCATGAGGGGTTGTAAAAATCCTTCATGGTGGAACGGCATGCCGTCCTTTCCCTTTATATCTCCGTTTGCCATCCGACCTGTTATACGGAATATTCCCTTTTGTGACATAGGCTTCCCGCCCTATAATAGCGGAATGTCTGTAAATTTCCAGCAAAACATCAGGAGCGAGGACCGGATGACCGGCATCACGCTTCTTTCTTTTTTGCAGGAAATCTTATCGGCAAACATGACACATGCCGTATGCTGACACAAACGGCAAGAGTCATTCTTCAGTTTGCCTGGCAGACATCATATACCCACCCGTGCCTATGTCTTTCAAGTCGTCCAGGTGGCCGATTCCTATTTTTATCCAACAGATTTCATGGTAAGGACTTGCCTTTAGTCAATAGCCACCTTATTTATCTCGGTCTGCAGTATATCGAGGAATTTTGCGGCATGGGCACCGTCCATTTGAGTGTGGTGGAATTGGAAAGATAAAGTCAACTTTGTTTTGAACCAACTCTTACGGTATCGCCCCCATATCATAAACGGATTATTGAAGATACCACTATACATCCCCACGGCTCCGTCGATTGCATATTGGGCCAATGCGGATGTGCCGATCACCATGCTGTCGGTTATATCATGATTCTCGCAAGTCTCCGCCACTCGTTGCGTCAGACGGAGATAATTGGCATTGAATTTAGCCACATCCGGAGAATATGGAATGTCGCATGAACTTACTTCTCCGGTCTTGTTGGCAACAATGGTATTGACCGCTATCGAATCATAGCGGACAAGTCTGTCGCCCACAGGAAGCATAAAGAACTCTTTTACCTGGCTTGCCGCTTTGCCGATACACCAGCAAAGCAGCATATTGAATTTCAAGCCGCTTCGTTTACTGATTTTTCGCAATTTACTGACATTTATGGTACGAAACAATGTAACCATAGGCATTGGGACATTCATCCACATTTCAAATGCGTATGCGCGGGTTGTCTCCGCAGGATTGACTTCTTGCATCATTTTTTTGATGCAAAGTTACGCAGACATTTTTGCATGGGATAGAAGAAAAGAGACATTCACACCGGATGGGTGAACAAATCGGAATATGGCTCACAATGGTTCAATAGTGATTTGGGTGTGTAGCCACTCATAACCTTGAAGTCCCGGATAAAATGCGACTGGTCGGTAAAACCGCAATGGTAAGCTATATAGGCATAATCCCGTGAACCGCATTGCAACATCCTGAGCGATTTTTGAAATCTGACAATCCGGGCATATTCCTTCGGATTCATGCCCACCTGTTCACGAAACACACGTTCGTATTGTTTCTTGCTCAGACAAGCGTTGTCGGCAAGGATATTGATTGGAATGGCCGAGGTGTTCAATAGTTCCCTTATCGAATTGCCTATTCTTTGAATATTCAATGTCGGTTTTACTTTACCCAGCAGCCACCGTTCAAGGATGCCAAGGGATTCGTCACTACTTTGGCAATCGAATATCTTTGTGGCAATCTCGCTGAGCTGTCGGTTATCAATATCATATCCCGAAATCTCCCGGTTGTAAAAGGCAGATGGCGGTGTGTCTATGAACATCCCTATGGTATGCGGATAAAACACAGCCACAATCATGTCCAAATTTCCATCCGATTGAATATGTGACGGGAAATTCACTTGCCCACTTATAGTAAACCTGTTCTGGAGACTATTTAGTTCGGGAACATATAGTGGTGATTTGCGGTGGAATATAATCTGAAGACAACCAATGGGAAATGTCAGGACACTGAACGGCTCATCGTCCTCCAGCATCCAGTAATAACGCACATACGGGCGTAACTCTTGTTTCGGTTGGATAATCCTCATGACATACGTGTTTTGTATGTGAATACTGTTTTCCTTTATTTTGCAGTCTGATCTGAATGTCTGGAGATGAACTCAACAGATTCTTTCACGGAACGGCAGAATGCCGTCGGCTGTCCGGCAACCGTTATAAACAGATGGACTGATCCGGGAATCAGAACATATTTCAGCTCCACCCCAAGTTGCGTCAGCCTGTCTGCGAAGCCTGCCCCTTGACACCGGAGTATGTCTCGTTCAGCCGCCACAAGCAATGTTGGTGGCAGTTTGGCAAGAGCCGAATCAGCCGCTTCTGCAGGAGATACCAACGGATGGTGTGGTTCTGAGGTATAAGCATCGTTGAAAGCGTTCATTAGTTCACTGTCAAGTCCGAACCCTTTCCCGAATTGTTTCCATGATTCAGAGTCGTCTGCATAAGCTCTTGTGACAGGATAGAAGGTAATCAGACTGTTGAAAGTATTCTCGGGGAAACTCAGTGCCACGGCTATGGCAAGATTTCCGCCGGAACTGTCTCCACCAACAGAGATGCTGTCACATTTCCACTCCGTCATCTTGCTTTGAGCAAATTTTATGGCATCAATGCAATCTTTCAAACCTTCGGGAAAAGGATGCTCAGGCGCAAGCCTGTAATCTACGGCAAGCACAGCAATGCCCTTCTCAGCCATTGCTGCGCAATATCGGGAACAACTGTTTACACTGCCAATCACCCAACCGCCACCGTGGAAATAGACAAGTAGTGGTATCGTGTCGTTATCATAGCGATCGCTACGGAAGAATGTCAGGTTGTTGCCTATGTCAGTGCGGGTCACTCCAATGGGTAATTCAGCTGCCAGGTTTCTTGCATTTCTTACGTTAAAAAGCAAGTCGTCATCGCCGGCAATCGCCTTGCGGATCGCTTCTGTCTGGCATTCCTGAAGTTTGTCCGGCATATTGGCAAGAAATGAATCGGCTTCAATACGTTCCGTATTCTTGTCGCAGTCGGTATTTGCGGAATATAGTGAGCATGCGCACCATATTACAAGTGCAACAATAAGCAACCTGTTGAATTTTGACATCAAAAACATTGATCTAAATGGAATTATCTTTATAGAAAAAAGAGTTCTTTATGTTGTCTATACTTCTTTTGATATATATGGAGGATAATCGTCTTTTGATAATCTTTTTTCCAATGTTTTCGGATTGACATCCCAAAGTGTAGGAAGATACTCATATACAACTTTTCCTTCATTAAGATAAACACGGATTCTGGAATCAAAAGCTACAGGCTTATATTTATCCTCATCAATAGGATTATCCCTATACAGTAATTGGTTTTCCTGCCAACAGAGTTCCTTTCCATCAAAGACGACATCAAATATACCACATACAACTGCATCCATCGTTTGGTTTTGAACTGTCGTGGAAACACAATGCATATACCCTGTTAATTGATTTGTACTTTTCCTCATTGCCAATTCATAACAAAACACACTTGTACCTGTATAGTCTTTAGCGATGGTAGTTCTCACACCGTTCTCATCTAAATTAAAAATCTGTTCATGGGTTATGGTAGTGAGATTAAACTTAAAGCCATTTACTGTTCTTTCCAGATTGGAAAACACCATTTGGTCGCTGTATATACCTTCCAAATTCCCATCTCCAAGTGTATATACAACCTCATCAGTAGCCAATTTCTTGCCAATAAGGTGATTCTCTAAAAAGTGAATAATTTTATCTTTCATATCTAAACGATTATTAGTCTTTCCAGTATTGGAATTGAATATATTTTCCATATATTTTACTTTACTGCTTTTTTATTGCATGACATTTGCGTAAGGTCATTTCATCGGCAAATGCCTGTTCACCACGTTCACGGATATAGTTGATACATGCAGGACGGTCTGACCCGAACAAGAGACCTAAAACATTCCCTATGGGATTGGAGAAAATCCTGCAATCTGTAACATCCCTATCGCACTCAGCACAGGTGTGAAAACCGCAGCCTTTGGCACATGTCCTGATTTTGCACCATGAAGTTTTCTCATTAAGGTGGCAACCGGGGCATTGTTCCGTAAGATACTTACGACATGCGCCACAATACAGCCCGCACGCAGCTATCAGTTGTTTGTTTGCTTCAATCTTTTTCACTACTATTCACATGTGCGCCCCATAGTCCAATAAGGCTGATTATTAAATGCAAAAGCGCGGACCGCAATACCACTTCTAATTTGGAGGTCGTAGGAAACCTTGCATACAGATGTAGTAATAGCAGCCCACGCTATAGCGTGAGAACCACCATGCCATCTTAGTATGCAATTTGAAAATTTCCTACGTTTCCAAATACCTGATGAGCATAACGCTTCTTATCTTTTCGTATGTTTCGGACAAGAGTTGCCTCTATCCGGGTGCAAAGTTACTCATTTTTTGCGGCAATCTCTTATAATTTAATGGCTTTCTGCGTTTGGGCTGTAAGATTTTGCCTCACATCGTATTCTCGCACTCCCCAAAATCCAGTTATATGAAATCAGAACACGCTATGTTCTGAAACACCTCTTCTATATTGTCTTTTTTGTGTTCGTTCGGTTGGCCGGCCTCAGATGATTGTTTTACCGCGAAGTTAAGTCCGTCCGGCAACCGTCAAGGCCATACCTGTCGGTGACTTCCGAAAATCTTCCTCCTGCGGAGCGTATTTTCGTGTCAGCCTTGCCTTTATGCCTGCCGTTAGCTTCGTGTTTGCAGTAAAAAATTCCTCTAAGTCCGGAACACACCGGAAGAAAGGGAAAAGTAAACTTAAAAAATATCAGTTATGGACAACAGACCCAACAAGGAACAGGAACTTGCAAAACAGGTGGAAATGGCTCTAAACTCCTTCAGCTTCAGCCCCAAACTGTTTGCAGCAGTTATCCCGACAATGCACCGCACGTTACAGCAGTCGCTTTGGCGGCTCATAAAGGAGTGCATTAAGGTTATCGCTGACGATAAGACAGGACACGATGACCGCAACATGGCGTCACATCTTGAAGCCAAGGAGATGCTTGAATACTTAAACAAACATGGACGGCACATTCCGTTCGTATAAAATCTTATGGATATGGAACAGACACTCTATCTACTTACAACCCTCATTGAAATGCAGGACAGCATTTCTGACGGACACGCCCCATATCGTTCACTTGACGATGCGATGAAAGCGTTTGAAGATGAAATCGCAGATTGCCAAGAAAACTTCAACGTGCAACACGGTAGCACCCTGATAGACCTGCCACGGTGCAAGGAATGGAGAACAGAGGACGGTTACGGCTATACGGTGACAGTCGAAGAAATGACACTGCTATGAAAAAGCCAAAATACAACTACATCTACAGACTGATTGACCGGATAACCAAGTCCGGTCAATCAAATAATGACAGTTTTACCTATTACGGGCATCTTGTGGAACTGCAAAGCGGTACAAGAGGCTATGTTTCTGTGACACTGTACAAAACAGATGACAGATATGGTGGTGAACTCGCAGATTTTAGTTTCGACTATTGGACGCTTGAACTGCATTTTGTCAGCACAGTAGGAAAGGCTCTAACGGAAAGCATCATCTATGCTTTCAGACATTTTTATACTCCCCGGACTATTCGCATATCATACGATGAATACGAGTATGAGGACGAGGATACGACCTATGAGTATGACGAAACAGATTGGGACAAGCCGCCTGTAAAACGGTTCAACAAGTGATAACCATCAAACAAAAAGTATTATGACATTCGATTACAACAAGGAACACAAGACATCCATGTCGCTGGTGCTTGAGAACGGTATTTCAGTAGAGGGCGAGTTTATCGACCTCAGAATAACAGTCGATACCCTGCCCACAGGGAAGCAGTGGTATCAGATACGCCACTGTGACGATGATGGCTCAGAACCCGCATCGCTGAAAAGGGGGTGCGTGGTTGTAAACTTTTTCGGCACTTTCATCTGCGACCCGATAGACGAAATGAAAGACGGTGACGAACTGGAGATAACAGAATGGGATTGGTAAATGACCGCCCCTGTATATAACTTAAAACATGGATATATGAAAGTAAAGAATTTTGCGACATTCGGGCTGTTTGTTGACGGCGAAATGATAGACAGCGGAAGCATACACGCTATGGAGAACGAGGCGACACGAAGAATCTTAAGCGGTCAGTCTGAAGCCGCCCACATATCTGTCTTTGACTTCGACGGCGACAAGGTAGTGGAGAAAGTACCTGTCTTATCGCTCCGCAGAAACAATGACGATATCATCATCGCCAATATGCTGTTGCCCGACAATTCCGAAAACGTCAGGAAAAACCTCACGCTGATTGAGATAAAGGATATTGTCGATGAGATAATGGAGTGTGACTCTTTGGTTGACCGCACCGAGTTTGACACGGTACGGTGCAACATCGGCGGCGGTATGCTGTGGCTCTGCGACCTTGAGAAGCTCCAACGGCATTTCGACATAAAGGGTGTTATCGCCGAAGGAGATAATATCGCCCTGCTTATCCGCAATTACCAACTTTGACCTTTTTCCCTTTGCCTTCCCCACCGAGGCAAAGGGAGCCTGCTTTTTTATAACGCTGAAGCGCAACCCCTTTTTAATGCGTAATAGTCCATACCTGTTTTATCTCCCGGTTTTATCCGTCGTACCTGCCTGTTATAGTTCTCTGCCATGATTTCATACATACCGCCTTACCTCTACGGATTATTTCTGCAAAGGTAGCGGCAGGCCTTGTCAAACGGCAAATCCCGGACGGCAAGCCTTATGGGAAATCTTCCTCCATTTGTATGGAGTGTATTTCTCATCCTTGATTTGCCTTATTGCCGCCATGCCCCTTTGCCGGCAGAAAAATCCCTCGCGGCAAGCCGGACAGCTTCCGAAAAAAGGGAAATGATAAAAATTAAACATATCGTATTATGGCAAAGGTAATTGATGAGAAAGTCAAGAGACAGCTGGAGAAAAAGACTACGTTCTTCCTTAAATACTTCCCCGTGCGCATAAAGAACGTGGGCGAGAACGCTGTGGAAGCACGCAAATTGGTCTGGGCGTTTAAGGATGCGGAAGACGGAGCATGTGAGAAAGTGGCACGAATGACATCCGACTACATAAACAAGGAGTATGGAGGCAGAGCCAAAGACATCGTATTTGTCTGTGTTCCTGCAAGCACGCAGGAGCAGAACGAAAACCGCTACCGAAAGTTCTGTGAGAGGGTCAACGAAATGACAGGCATCCGCAACGGCTTTCCACACGTGAGAATATCGTGTGACAGGCTTGCAGTGCATGAGCACCGCCACGACAAGGCTGTCCGCACGGCACAAGTGATAGAGTTTGATGATGATTATTTCTATGGAAAGTATGTCGTGGTCATGGATGACATCATCACCACCGGCATGAGTTACGCATTGTTCGCCAACCAACTTGAAGTGTTCGGGGCAAACGTATTGGGCGGCATCTTCCTTGGACGCACACATTACCGCTATGGGAAATAACATAAATCCAACTGCCATCAGGCGGTGTTCCGCGGCCTTTACGGGACACCGCTCACTTCCCAATGGAGGAACGGCAAACGTAAAGGCTGCCTTGACGGAGCTTATCAGAGATTGGCACGGAGAAGGTATCACCAATTATATGTGCGGCATGGCATTGGGCTTCGACCTTATGGCGGCAGAATGTGTGCTGCAGGCAAAAGCGGATTTCAACGACATCACGCTTACAGCCGTTATACCATTCCGCGACCAGTGCGAGATGTGGAATTGGAATGACCGCCAACGCTACCATGCCATTTTACAACAGGCGGATTTTCACATATTGCTGAGCGAGGTGTATTATAAAGGCTGTTTGCTTGTGCGTAATGACTTCATGCTCAAACATGCGAGCCGGATTGTTGCCTACTATGACGGGCGACGTCGTGGTGGCACATACTATACCTGCAACAAGGCTGGAGTCATGAACATTCCTGTCCTTAACTTGTATGACCATTTGTCGAGATGATATACAATGGGATAATCCGTCCGTGGAGAGGGAAAAAACCTCTTCACGGAAAGCGCAAGGCTGCCCTCTTATATCCTGGCCGGTCATCCAGGCCGTCTTAACCTGTTTTATCGCATTTACCTTGTTTACAACCTCTCGGTGTTATCTCACTTATATCATTCGCATTCTCTGGTCTTGCCCTGGTTCTTTCCCTTCGTCACCGGTTTGGTTTTATCAGATGCGAAGTTCGACCGGCCCGCTTGATCCGGCGGCTTGAAGTGCATTTCTTGCAAAATCTTCCTCCAGTGGAGAGTATTTGGCAAGAAAAGCCGTCGTATGAAGCTGATAAGACAGCCGTGTGTTGCATCTGTAAAACCCCAAAGCGGTTCCGGGAAAAAGGGACTGAAGAAAGGGAAAAATAAACATTCAATAATAACCCATAAAATTACAAGGAAATGGAAGCAACATTTAATCAGACAGCAGTAAAGGACATCACAATGGTTGCAATCTCCGCAATCCGTCCTAACAGTTTCAACCCACGCAAGCACTTTGACGAGACGAGTTTGAACGAACTCGCAGACAGTATTTGTCAGCAAGGAATACTACAGCCTGTCACCGTGCGCCCCACAGCAGACAGCAACGGCTATGAACTTGTGTTCGGTGAGCGAAGATACCGTGCTGCAACGATTGTCGGCATGCAAGAAATCCCTGCCATAATCAACGACCTTTCCGATGAAGAAGCCGAGGAAATCGCCATTACCGAGAACCTCCAACGCAAAGATGTGACACCCATGGAAGAAGCCAATGCCTACCAACGGCTCATGGAAAGCGGACGGCACGACCTTTCTTCCCTTGCCGTGCAGTTCGGCAAGAGTGAGGCTTATATCCGTACAAGACTGAAATTCGCATCGCTTATTCCCGAAATCGCCGCCTTGTTGGAAACGGACGAAATCACGGTCAGCATGGCAAGCGAAATTTGCCGTTATGGTGAGGACATACAGCGTGAGGTGTACGAACAGCACCTGAAAGAAGATGTGACATATAGCAGTTGGCGAGGACAGAAAGCCTCTGAAATCGCAAGGAACATTGAACGGCAGTACACCGCAGACCTTGACCGTTATTCTTTTGACAAGACCCTGTGCCTGTCATGCCCCCACAACACAAACAATATGTCGCTTTTCTGTGAGGGTTGTGGAAAATGTGCAAACCGTACCTGTCTTGCCGAAATGAACGCATCGTACCTTGTGGAGAAAGCCCTGCAGGTATTGGCAGAAAACCCCACTGCAACGCTCGGACATTCTGACTATGACTACAACCTTACCGCTGTGGAGCGTCTTATGGCTATGGGGCATGAGGTGGAGAGTGCCATGTCATACGGTACGGTTTATCCACGACAGCCCGAAGCACCCGAAAAAGAGGACTATGACAACGAGGAAGCCTTTGAAACCGCATACAGTGATTACGAGCAGAAACAGAACGACTATAGGGAAAAATGCGCTGAGATACACCGCCAAAGCGAGAATGGCGAAATATCGCTCTACGTGAAAATAGGAAGCAACAACATAACGCTGTGCTATGTAAAGAAGAACAACATCGCAGACGATACGACACAAGGACAGCCACTTTCTCCTGTGGAAAAGCTGGAGAAACAGGACAAGCGAAACAAGGAAATCGCCCTCGAAAAGACTATCGAGGACACCAAGAAGCAAATCCTTAACATAGATGTGGCAGAAGTCAAGTTCGGAGCGGACGAGGACAGAATGGTTTATTTCTTTTTGCTGTCAAGCCTACGGAGAGAGAACTTTGCCCTGTTAGGTATATCCGAAGAACACTCCCCATACCTCAATGACGAGGATAAGATGAGCATCATCGCCAATTTGACGGCAAAGACGAAGGCTGTTATCCGCAGAGATTTTCTGATAGCGCAATTCAAGGACGCATACAGGAACAATGCCACAGCAGACCTTATGCTTGACTTCGCACGTAAGCACATGCCGGAAGAACTCGCAGCGATTAAGGACGGCTATAACCAAATCTATGAGAAGCGACACCAACGCATTGAGGAAAGGAAAGCCGCTATTGTGGCTAAGGAAAAGCCAACGGAAGAAAATGACGGCACAGCAGAGGCGTCCACCGAAGAAGCGAAGCCGGAAGAAGCAGCGGCATAATGAACGACAGGCAGGGTGGAGAAATCCGTCCTGCCTGTATGCTTAACATACCGTCAGATAACAACGTGCGGCGACACTTCCTGTTATACTAATTCTCAATTCATCTTCCAGTAATAAACTTTTATACGAATCACTTGGGGTTCTTCCACTTATACACAATGGTGCTATATCATGTCAACCGTCCTGTCGGCTCTGTTTTTCTCTTGCAAAGTTACTGCGAGGTGAATTTGGCCCAAGTACCGCCATGCTATCGAGACTTTATTTTGCGGATGCCTTCCACGATTTGTGGCCAAATCGGGTATTCCACAAAATAAAGTCTCGATTCCTTGTGCATATTCCCCTGTCATCGCAGTGATGGACGCAAGTAAAAATCAAATCCCGACCGGACGGAACGAAGATCCTGATGTAAGGGGAAATAAAAATTATTCATAAACACTTAAACATGAGCGTCTATATGGAAAAAGATTATGTGATGTCTGTTGCTGAAACGGCAAGGCAACAACTATTTGGTATGACCCGGACTGCTGTTCTAATGTCATGGGGCATAAGTGGTTTATATGCCACAGAGTTCAAGGACATGCCGGCATTGAAACTTAAAGTCAACGGAAGATTGTTCAAGGGGTTTGTAGTAATAGCCCTGAACGGAAGCGACTATTACGAGGTCTATCTTACAAATGATACCGAGACGAGACTTGTCAGCGATGAAGTCTGCTTTGACGAACTTGGAGAACTGATAGACCGCCATATCGAGCGCGGAGACAATCAAGAAGAATACGATAAGTTTTGTAACAGCCAACTGATGAAGCTCGTGACGGGTTAACGGGTTATGACAGATACAGGGCGGTGAGATGTCCGAGGATGTCTCACCGCCCTTACAAGCTACAGCCGTAACCGTTTATAATATAAAACTACCAGTTGATTTTCCTGACATTAGTTAGTCCTACCTTTTTTACAAACGAATCAATTCGCTTCAAGTCTGCAGGAACGTGATAGAATATTGTCCATGGTTTATCAATCCCGATATGTTTTACAATTTCTTCCATGTATGGCCAATCAACTTCGTAAAAAGAATGTCCATAAACAGCAACCTGTTCTATATCTGATAAACTATTAAAGAAGTTCTGGTTTTGATGAATGATAGCGTTCGAGTCTTTTATTAAGCCATTCATCCACGCTATTATTTTTTTCCAGGTTTGTTGCAGGTATAACATTTGGCTTTCATCATTATACGCATCTTCAGGATCTCGGTAATTATTATGCCCCATAACATATTCTTTATCGGATAATCGTGACCCGTGAATATGTAATATATTAGATTCTGGTATAGCATATATCCTTTCCAGTGTTTCCGTATAATTGAATGTCAGATATTTGCTTTCTATAGGTAAATCACGAATCTTTTTAGCCCCATTTATATTGATACTATCCACCCAACTCCTGAATTCTTCAAGGAACTCATCTAATATGGGTTTGAATATCCAGTCTGGGGAATCTTCCACTGCTGCCATAGAACGGGTCGGATGGTCATAGTCGAAATTCTCATCAGGTTTACAATACTCCAGAATACTATCTTCATCATATTCTCCAAGGGCTGTTTCAATATCACCCCATACATCCCGCTGATTACTAAAAAAAGTGTCCATCAGACCTATAAGGCGATGCTTACCGTTCTTTTGTAACCATTCTTTAAAATTGCTATAACTGGATTCAATACCGCTTGCCAAATCAAATCCATTGCCTATAACGATAAGTGTCTTTTTATTTTGTTGCTTCGTTTCCGGAAATAAATAATTCATATAATGTGGTGTTTGTAAGAATCTATATTATTTTACGTGCATGCAGATTTCCCAAAGCTGATTGATACATAGCTTCATTACATAAGTGATAATATATTTTCAGCCTATTGGAACAGTCTCACACCTATTTTTAGAGAGCAGGCAGAAAGACGTTCCTTTTTATATGCTCTCAGTCCTCCTTTTTCTTTCGAGGGCCGAGTGGTCCTTTCCAGCGACCGCGATCAAGCTGCACATTGGCTTCGTTCAGGATGCGGAACACGCTGCTCCGACTGCTAAATCCAGACTCCTTGAAAATTTCATCAATGGAGAACCCTTCGAGATACATGTTGACAATACGCTTGTTACGCTCGACACGCCCCATCGCTTTGTCGCTAATGCTCTCGATATGCTTCTTTATCCTGCTTATATGGTGTGAGGACTTACGGATTGCGTTTGCCTCCTGTGGTAGCAGGGCAATGGCGGTAAGCACGTCACTTGTCTGCGTTCCGGGAAAAAGCTCGTTGCCCGAATCAATCCTATCACGGATGGACACCAGTCTGATGTTCTTCACCCGGCAGAACTCCAGAAAGAAGACGAGCTGCCTCGCACCACGCAAGGCATTCGACAGTTTGGGTATGACAACAGTATCCCCGAACTGGACACGCCCCATAAGGCTGTCCCACATTGTCCTCGCCTTGTCCGCAGACAACAATTCCTCCCTTACAATCTCTACACAGCCGAAGTCTTCCATCCATCCGCTGTCCGCAGAGAAGTCCTCGTAACCGGGAGCCGTCATTATATATCCTATTTTTGCCATCGTGTATAAGAGTATGATTTCGTCTGCAAAGTTAGCTAAATAATCCGACAACTTATCAGACTCTTCCCAAAATAAGCCATTCTGACGCCATTTTTATGATTATTTATCGAATATAACTGCTAAACGATATAAAGTTCATCATATTCACAGATTATTATCTGTTGTCAATAACAGATTTTTCACAGCAAAAACCGAGTATGATTACACTCATTTACAAATTGTTTTTCAATGTCTTTCCTTTGCAACTTCAAAAGTTACAGCCATTTGCAAAAATCGCATTTAGAGTATGATATTTCAATTAAATATAAATATAATCACGATTGAACTTATATCTCGAAATTATACTCTACTTTCGCAGCATCAAACAATCGCTTGTGCGACAAAAACAGATATTGATATGACTGATTATCCGTCAAAAAAGACAATGGCGCGACAGATTGCCGCCTTGTTACCAGTGTTCTTGCTGGGAATGTTGGTTTCCGCCTGCAACGGCAGTGATTCCGAAGCAAAAAGTTTTTCTGGTGCCAATGCTGCGTTGGAAGATTACGAAGCCTTCCTGCGCTCTGTATCCAAACAGAAGACACTTTCAAACTCTGAGCTTGTATCTTCCGTCTTGGAATGGAAAGCTCTTGATGATTCGGTGACAGCTGCCATGTTCCGTGACAGCGTACATACGAACCGTGCAGTTGTTGATTCGACATATTTTTCCCTGCGCGATTCCATTACTGATAAACTGACTTCGCTTGTTGACAGCCGTAAACGGTCGTTTCAGGATTATCTTGACTTCTCGCTGGCCGTCAACAGACCGAGACTTGACTCGCTCTCAAACCAGTTGATGATGTCAGCACACAGATTCTACGCCTCGATGGATTCCGTTCCTGTTTTCAATATGGACAATGTTTCTACCATTCACAGGTATGAAGACATCCTCGATGATGCAACCCGCCGTGGGATTCATACAAAACGAGACCTGTTCTTGTTCCTTCGGAATGAGGACAGAGCCTTCCGCTCTTTTCTCGTTCATCTGCCGACACTCGGTGGCATCCCTCTCGCCAAAGTCCGTGACGGCTCGTCTGCCCTGATGAAAGAGATGGTCGAGTTGTGCCAAGGAGATAATCCGGCATTTACCACTTCCGAAGTTGTCATACTGCTTACGATGCGCAATAACCGACGTCTGTTGCAAAATGCCCTGCAATGCGTGAACGACATCAACAACCGCAAAGTCAAGGGCGGAGATCAGGCGGCAGCCTATCTGTGGATGCTGTTACAGCCATGGATTTCATTTGACGGCTTAGCCCTCTCGCTTATGAGCGAAGCACAAATAGGCACACTGAAGATATTGGCCACAGAAACGCCGAAGTGCGTGGTCAAACTTGGGAAACCGCAGTTTCCCATTGATACGGACGAGCTTCCCTCGCTGCTTATCAAAACCACCATCACAAATCTCTGACACGAAAAACGAATACAATTATGCTGAAACACAAAATTGAGAGATTCATCACATACATCTCCATGCAGATGCCGTCACTGATGTCACGCGCGAACTATGCCGGTGCTGAAATCTTCGACGGTATGGCCATCCTTGAGTTCAAGTTACCAAAGCCCTGTGACATAAGCGACCTGCTTGACGAGTTCGACGACCAGATGGAACTGATTATCCTTTACCATATCATCCCGTCTGAAGCAACAGTCATGGGACACCAGTGCTGCGCCTATTCCAATCCGTCATTCGACTATCTGTATAAAGTCAATGGCATCAGTGATGGCAACGGCATCTGCGATACGCTGTATGCCTCGCTTTACGATTCGCTTGAAAATTTCGGGCTTGACCTGCAGGCAGAGCTTAACGACCAGACGGCGAAAAGCAAGGTTGTCTTTGCCCGCAAGGAGGAAGATCTCCTGCGCGATTTTATGAAATAAAACCAGAGCCACTTATAGGATGAAAGAGACCGCTTACAATAGGATTGTCGAGATAATCCGTGCAAGGCGCACCTGGATAACCGTGCTTCATGCCGACAGGGAACGCAACATGATGGTTCAGGTAGGACGTGAACTTCGGGAAGTACGTTGCCGAGTGCTTACACTTGTCGCCCTGCGTAAACATGGGCTGTATGGGCAAGGTCATGTGTGGGACATCCCAGAGTACAATCTTGAAAAGGCGGTGCGCTCACTCAAACGCGATCCTCGTTTCAAGGAGCGGTGGAACAAAGATGCAATAAGTCCTGATGACATTGAAGAGATTATAAACCGTGCATCCTATGGATTCATCCGGCTCGAACTTTCCGATTTATAACTGACAACCCAAATAACACAACCATGCTGATAAAGATTCTCTACACACTGATGTTTCCGACATTCCTTGTCGTACCGTTCCTGTATAAAAACAAACGGCCTGCCATGCTCGTCTTCTACCGTAACATGGCGATGAGTTTCGCTTTCAGGAAAGTGTACACCAAAATGTTGCTGCTTTTTCTGCTGGCATTCCACTTCTATCACCTGACGATTTTCCAGAACCATTATGACCTTATCCCGTCATCGGTACTGTGCTTTGCGATGTTCTCCCACAATCTCTGTGAAAGATTTATCGACTTCCTTCAGAATCGCCGTGTCCTGTGGGTCGGCATGGTTCTCTCTTTGACGTGCCTCTTCATTCCGCACTTCATGCCTCTTGGCTTCTCCATCGGTGTACTGCTCTGCGGAACAGTATTCTATCCGTCCCGTCTGCTCAGAGACTTAATGCTCCTGACGGAATGTGCGTACCGCCCGGATTGCTACGAAGACCTGCTGGAGCTTTCCGAATTATATTTCCGTTGGGATGAATCAGAAAACTCTATGTTGCAGGAATCCGAGCGAGAACGGAAGCATATGTTTAACGAAGAGATAGAGGATGCGGAGTTTGAAGAGATCGGACATGAGCAGGACGAAGTGTAATCATAAACCAGACAATATGAAATCAGAAGATACTTTTAGTCTCACCTTAAACATGGCCCTGCTCCGCAGCCTTCAGGAAGACAGGCCTGCTGATGGCGGACGGCTGTCACGTTACAGCGCGTTTGTCTATTTGTTGGAACGTGCAAACAAAGAGCCGGGCAAAGCTATATCCTTCGGACAGGAATTTCATCTTTTCGTTGGCCAGCTTGTGACTTCATATAGCGAGCTTGCTGTCGTTTGGGGATGGTCACGCGACAACGTGCGCAATTTCTTTCTTGAGATGACCAAGACCGGAGCCATTTCGGTTGAACGCCAGGGGAAGGCGACGGTCATATCTATTCCCGTATGCATGTCCGGCACGCCGACACTCACAAGGCTTCCGTCCCGTGAAGAACGTGACCGTCTGCGTTTCATCTTCGGCACGATGTCCATTGAAGAACTGGCGGACATGTTCGATACTGTTATTTCAAAGACCGAACAGGATGTCAAGAAGCTGGAAGCGGACGGCCCGCATGACATTGAAATCGGACGACGGCTGCATCGGTTGGTCAATCACCTTGTGTTGCACCCCTCCGGTTTCTTTCCAAAAGACGACCGTGTGGCGGATGCCTTGCGTTGTCTGTTCATTGATGACTGCGATTCCGATTTTGCAAGGTTCTTCACCTTGCTTACCATCGGCGGACTCAAACTGATAGATGACCGCTGCGACAACACGGAGTTCCCGCTGTCGTTACCGGACACTACGATGCAACGGCTCGCTACGGTCCTCGAATATTATTCTCCTTTTATAAGGCACGGTGTCCTCACCAATCCGACCGCCTTCGGCAGTCAGGGACGGGCTGCGCCCGAAGCAGGAACCGATGCGATTCCGCATACGGGATAACGCGGCGGCTTGCCGCCTCATTATCGGACGGGCTACGCCCAAAAAGGCCGCTTTGCGGCTGTTGGGAAGCATAATACCCCGGATTTTCAGCAGAAAACCGGGACAGACCGCCAAAAGCGGCAGCAAGCTGTGAAGTTATGGAAGAATTTTCTTCACAAAATTCAAAAAAATGAAGCCGGATGGCTCCAAAAAAGCCTTCGGAAAATCAAAAAAACGACGAAAAAAAAATCATGGCAAATTCACAAAAACAAGTCATGGATCTCAAGGTTGCAAAGGGCTTCACCGAAGCTCAAAGCGATGAGCATAAACGCAACTGGGACGATAAAAAATGGGGCCGGGCATCGGGATATGGAGCCTACGACCGCACACGCGACGGCCTGAATTTTGAGATTGTGAAGGGAAAAATCATCCCTCTCAATAAGAAAAAATCCATCCCTGACCGCATCCGTGAGATACTGTCAGCACATGGAATCAAAGACCCTAACGAAGGATTGCCGGAGCCGAAATTCCGCACGGTAGTGAACTTTATTTTCGGTGGTTCACGTGCAAGGATGCACGAGTTAGCTTTCGGAACCCAGACTGTAAATCTAAATAAGGATGCCGACAATTCCCATATAAAACGCTGTCCGGACATTGAAAAATGGGCACTGGATGTGTATCGTTTTGTCGCTGACAAATGGGGCGAAGAGAACATTGCCGGATTTGTCGTGCATCTCGATGAGACGAACCCGCATTGCCATTGCACCCTGCTTCCGATAAAGGACGGACGCTTCGCTTTCAAGAAAATATTCGGAGGGAAAGACCTGTACGACTACAAGGACTATATGCGGTCGCTCCACGATGAATTTGCAAAAGTGAATGAGAAATGGGGTTTGATGCGAGGCTCCGACATATCTAAGACCGGGGCAAGAAATATTCCTCCGCATGAATACAGACGACTGTTGAGCAGGGAATGTGCAGACCTTGAAACGCAAATCGAATCGGACAAATCGTTGCTGCAACAGTTGAAACTTGAAGTATCTCATGCAGAAAGAAGGGTAAAAGGACTGACCACAATGATAGCCAATCTGGAGAACCGCAAAGCAGAACTGGAACAGGAAATGGTACAGCTCTCCACCGATTTGCAAGCCGGAAAAGGAAATGCTGACGAGTTGCAAAGGAACATTGACAGGCTTAGCAAGGACTATGAGAAAGTGCTGGATTCCCTTACGGACAAGCGTCAGAAACTGACCGAGGCAAGTCGGAAATTATCTGAATACCGGGAGCTGGAGGAAGAATCAAAAGAGAAAGCCAACGAGTACCGACAACAGGCAGAGGACTACAAGAAGGATGTCCGAGAGGCATCCGGCGACCTTGCCCAACAGGTTCGTTTTCGCATTGCGGATGCTTTTGTGAATGATGTCATTGACAGCCTTAAAAGCACTTTACCAACGCTCGGCGATGCAGGTTCGGTATTTGACAACACACTGCTCGGAGACCTTGCGGAACGTGGCGAGGAGATTCTAAAATGTGCCGGACTGTTGTTCGCCGGATATGTTGATGGCGCCACAACTTTTGCCGAGGGACACGGTGGCGGCGGAGGCGGAAGCGACCTGCCATGGGGACGGAAGGATGACGAGGACGACCTTCTTTGGGCACGGCGTTGTCTCTTCCGTGCGGCAAAAATGATGCGTCCGTCAGGCGGAAAATCTGTAAAACGTAAATGATATAACACTAATTCAAATAATTCAAACGATGAAGAAAATCTTATTTTCAATGCTTGTGACCTTTGTGGCACTGCTTGACGCGGATGCCCATGCAGTCAGCCATGCGGAGCTGAAGTTGAAGGAAATCGAAGCCGCACAAAAGGAAATTACGCTCCGCGAAAAGCCGACGTATCTCTCCGGTGCAATCATTCCTTCATGGACAGACAACTGGTTTATAAACGTCTCGGGAGGCGCATCATCCTTTATCGGTTCGCCGTTGGGATGCGATGATCTGTTCGGACGTATCAAGCCTGCCTTACAAATATCATTAGGCAAATGGCATACGCCGTCAGTGGGAAACCGTCTCGTATTTCAAGGTTTCGAGTGGAAAAGCGGGGTTTTGACGAACCAGCGATACCGTCATTATCATGCCGACCTGCTTGTGAACCTGACGCCGTCGATAGCTAAGGGTGATAAGGAATGTCGGTGGGATATTATTCCCTTTGTCGGTGTCGGATTGATTGACAACCGTGATGCCGGACGCAATCTTTTCGCTTTCAATTATGGTGTCCAGGGGCGTTTTCGCATTGCTGATGGACTGCATATCACCGCTGAAATCGGTGACGCGACCACGTTCAAGGATGCCGACGGTCTGGGGGTTGCACGAGAAATCGGTGACCATTTACTAACGCTTTCAGCAGGTGTCTCATGGACTTTCGGAAAGAACCGTGGATGGAAAAAGGTCATTGACGCACGGCCTTATGTCATCCTCAATGAGCGACTGAAGGCTGCAGCATACGAACAAGAAAAAGAGAATGAAAGGCTTACCAAAGAGAATGAAGTAAAAGCCAAGCTGATTGCCGAACTCCGAAAGATTCTTGAAATCGAGGGGCTGCTTGACAAATATGCCGGATGTTTTGAACGTGTCGATGACCACGGTATTACTTCGACAGGAGGCTACGCCTTGAACGACTACAGCGGGCTTAACTCACTTAGAAAACGTCTCCGTGATGGTAAAAACACCCGTACCGAAAAGGATAACCAATCCGACAAAATAGCGTCTTGGAATGGCAACGAAAGCACGGCAGAAGTCGGTAGTAACGGGAACAAAAACAGTTATGCGGATGATGTCATTAACGGCAATGCCGCACTTGGCGCACCGATATATTTCTTCTTTGAACTCGGAACCGACAATCTTGTGGAGGAATCACAACTGGTGAACATCGACGAGATTGCACGTATCGCTAAGAAATACAACCTTAGAATTGAAATTACAGGAGCGGCTGACAAAGTCACCGGAACGGAAATGATCAACTCAAATCTCGGTTCCCAAAGAGCCGCCTTTATCGCCGGATGCCTAAAAGAACGAGGCGTTTTGGAGAAACATATCAAGAAAATCTCAAGGGGCGGTATTGATGATTATACACCGGATAAAGCAAACAGAAACACCATCGTCAGACTTTTCTTGCCATAAGAAACGAGCACTAAGGAGCTAACTTTTTCATTTTTTTTGCAGGCAGTCCCGACCGTGAGGTTAGGGCTGTCTTTGTGAACTATATTATAAAAATATCTATTTTAGAACTCTGTAAATCAAAATTTAAGAGTCTCTTCTGTTAGATTTAGAAAATCACATCGTAAAGTGTCCATCTTTGAGTACACCAAGTTGAGTGAGAATATCTCGTTTTAATTTGCTAAATGGCCGATTAAGACTTTCTGTCAAATCTAACTCTGTACCAAAAAACATTCTATATACGTCACGTTCTGTATATCCATATTTTTTCAACGTGTTGTTAAGCAAATTGGAAAGATATGAATTTGGATTTTTATTAAAAAACAACATTATGTCTTTAACTTCAAGTTCTCCATGGTATGCATAGATTTTCTCAATTTCAAAAGCTTTAAGCATTTCTTTCGTTTTTGCATCAGTTGCATTTACGCAAATTACCGAATATGTCATATCTTTTTCCAATTTATAATTGAACTGGAAAGCAGGTTCTTCAGGAGTAGAATCAAGATATGGATGTATGTGAGTGTCGAGGCTAAAAATTGTATTCCCTTTTATCGAACTATTGCATATTGAACAACAGGGAATTAAATTATAAATATTTAATGACAACAACGGATATAATTCTTTTGAAAACCAGTGGTCTAATTGTGGACGGGCGATTCGTTCCTCATTATTTTTCCCATTAACAGTGATAACGTATTGGCGATTACAATATGTACAAGTATTACGTCCTTGCCCTATAGACAACTTGTATGAGCGTGATTTATTTCTGGATAGTTGTCCGTTATAATCAAAAACCTCAAGTAGCTTATTAAGAATGTCGGAATACTTTTGGAATAAAATTTCTTCATTTTCATTGCGATAACTCCCTTTATTTTTTGCTTCAATATATTCTTCGAACTCATCCTCATTGTAATCGGGAATAATTTGCTCCATTAACTCATTGCATAATCTATGAGACTCTTCAGGCTTATCAAGCAACAGATGTTCCAATACTGATTTGTCATCATCTCCGTCATCATTTTTAGGTATGAGAATATTTTGTATCTGCTGCTCTAAAACAGGAATGCCATTATTTACTTTTTTAATTCGCAAATACAATCCATCGAGCATGGTTTTCTTATACCATGCAGTTAATTCCGATGACGGGGCTTTAAGTTTCCACATATTAGTTGTTCTTTAGTTCATCAATTTGACGCTGTAGTTCTTTTATTTTCTGTCTTTTATTAGTTTCGGTGAAAATTCTGTGATATTCACCCAAAAGGGCTGTTCTTATAATAGGTTCATCAATTAACATGATCCTCTCATGAATTTTCATATAGTCTGCATTCCTATTATCGGGGGCATCTTCCATTTCCGTAATAAGACTCTTAATGATAAACTCTGCATAAGTACCTATGGAGCCTTTTGTTAGGAAAAAGCTATCTTTAAGAATATCATGAATATTTGCTCCAAATGTAGTTAAATGAGTTTTTTCCATTACATCTGTATCACTAATCTTTAAAGCCAGGATATTACGACTTGGAATATCAGATAACACAAAAGGAGAATGTGTTACAAAACAGATATGAATACTTTTAATATTAGGAATCTGTATTTGTTTAATTCCTTCAAGAAGATTCTTGATATAAGTTCGCTGCAATTCTGGATGGAAATATAATTCTATCTCCTCCATAACGACATTAATATGATTATACGCTATGCGCTGTTTATTCGAATCTTTCCAAACAGAATCAAGATTAGACAGATGATATAGGAATGCACTAATAGAATATGCTTGTTGCCTTTCTCCTGAACTGAGCGTTTCAAATAACACTGGACTACCACTATTTGTATCTCTAAGCTCTATTTGAATATTGCAAAATGGAGGCGGGACTAATTCTTCTATAGAAGAAACGAACTTCTTCCCAATACCTGTGTGCTCTTTCTCCTGTTCTTTTTTCATGATGTCCGCAGTATTGGCAGACATATCACTAATATTAAAGGAACAAAAATCGCCATCGTAATCATATTTCCCATAAACAATATATGCCAATGTTTGATATATTTTTCTTGTAATATGGGAATGATCAATACTCATACGTATGATTAACTTGCGAAGAGCATCTTCGTCAATTCTATATGCTATATTTTTATGGTCTCGAAAAAAACGATTGTATTGTTTGTATTTTTGGGATATTTTCAAGGTTTTATAGACTAAATAACCAGTAGCCGCCTCGTAGTTTTTACGTACATCGGAGAAATCTGTTAGATTTTCGGCAATCGTATCACCCCAATATTTCACTATTAAACTCTTGAATTTGTCAAAACCACGTTGCTGTAATCGAATAAATCCAAGATGCTGATTTAAATATTTTGCATTATACTCAATCATTCGATTCGACAACTTAAATCCTATGACTTCAAGATGACCATTAATAACACGAAATTGAGATTCAGGCATTATCAATAAAGTGATCAACCGTTCTTTTGACAATATGTTTTCGGTATTGATATCGATATTCCCTTTGGTTCTAAATGGAGACAACACAATAGGTGTTTGATATCCATCGTTTTTGTGAAAAATCCCATTCAACCAATTCCTATATTCTACATCATACATCTTTTTCTTTTCTTTTCTGATTAATTCTTCCAGCCTATTACTATTACTTTCTTGCTGATAATCAGATGTATTATATGCGTAAATACTGTAGTTGGATACATAAGTATAAAAGAAATGACTATACAATTTATTTAGCAGATTGTCATTTTTTGATTTAGACGTATGACTCGGAAATTTCCATTCTTGCATTGGCGATTCATTCATATCATCCTCAATGAATGAATTTGTCATTTCATTATCAAATATATCCGCCGTATTATGTAAAATATATTCGTGTTTTTCATTTGATATGTTCCCTGTTGCAGAATAAGTCTCCAAGACAACATTCCGGCTTTCGATTTTCAATCTATATGGGATGTCATCTATCATATAATAATATTCCCCGACAATGTTGTTTATGTAATGCAGATGTTGAGAACCAGGGTTAGTTTGGTATTCTCCCAATGTAGCAGCGGCAAAATTGTTTACCAAACGCATATAAAATTCAACTAAAGAACTTTTCCCTGAACCATTCTCACCGACAATCGCGGAAACACATATATCAGGGCTATCAACATTGGCGAATAATTTCTGGAAAATAATATCCTTTTCAAGACGATAAGAAGAAACATACAAACGTCCTTCATTTGTAATCTCAAAACCGTCTAACAGATAATATATTTTGTTTGCCTCAAGTTTCCTTTTACCGATACTATCGTTGGATAATACTCGTAAAGCTATAGGTGTTAACATATCTTTTTGCCTACAAAATTAACAAAAAAAGCAGAATTTTCATGCTAATAGGATGAAGAACTTGTTTCTTGAGGGAAAAAACACCTTAAAAAACCGCTATCCCATATTGAAATGATTAACAATGCATTGCGTAAAAAGGCGGCTTGTTGATTTAAGCATTTTAAAAGAGGCATATCTACTGGTACAATGACAACATTCATTTTCAAGATATTCTAATTGGAATCATTTGCTATTATATTGTTCTTCTCTTTATTCTGCTTAAAACAAGTTGAAAAATAGCAGCTTAAAAACTTGTGTGTGTGCAGATTATTTTGTATCTTTATGTAGCAAATAGCAACTTGAAAATAACAGAATATGGAAATAATACTTCTACTATTGGTCGGATGGTGGCTGTCGGGAGTCCTGGGCTTCCGTGAGCGTAAGATGCCACGACGCAAACGTAAGCGTTCATTCTGGAAACCGGACATGGACGAATATGACTGGGAAGAGTTCAACAAGAGGAACGGACGCTGACACTTCTATGACTGTATAAAAACAACCCGCCTAAGACAGGTGTCCCGGCGGATTGCGAAAGGTTTTACTGTGTTTAATCAGCGGCTGCGGTGAGTCCCTTGAAACGGCACTTCCTCGTCCTTACGTATCATGTCAAAAGGTGTATCCTCTATATGAACGACTTCTGTCGTGTTGCCGTCATTGTCGATGTCATAGACATCAGGGTATTCGGTCGTATGTCCGGGAGTGGCTTGGTAGCTGTCTATCTGTCCTTGAACAATGTCGATGCGGTGGCTTATCATGGAAGTTGCACGACGTACATCTTGCAGGGTTGTCTTGATAAACTCGGGGGATTCCTTGAGGCTATCAAGCCATGATTTGAGATACGCAGCTGATTCATCCTTGACATTCTTCACGATGCCGTAGCGCGAAGCAACAAGGGCACTGCCCAGTTCGGCCACAAGTTCCTCACGGGCATAATCATCCGAACCAAATGTCGTTGGCTTCAGCCTGTTGAGACGGTCTTCGGAACCGGTCGAATGTGTCATTTCGTGAAAAGCCGTTCCGTAGAACGCCTCCCCGTTTAGGAATTGCGATTTTTCCGGCAGAACAATCTCATCCTTTGATATGGAATAGTATGCCTGGTCCTGATGTGTCGGCTTAATGGGACACAGCCACAGCCCATGTTTGATCATCTCATCCATGGCAGGAAAAGAGAATTTCTCACCATCAAGGGATGCCGGTCTGGTGATCTGGTTCTGTGCTTCCAACTTAGCATACAGTTCAGGACGGGCCTCTTTCAGGTTGGTCTGATCCACGTTGAACACATTATATACGTTCAGCTTCGGATAGACATTATACTGTTTTTTCTCTTCCTCGGAGAGTCTCTTGTAATCCTCGTATTTGATTTTCTCTTTGGTCTCGCGGTTCACGACCGTAAAGCTGGTGAGGAATATCGGGAATGACTTCTCTCCCTTGTTGACTGTGACGGCCGGGAGTTTCTCTCCGTTCCCATCCACCAGCGGCTTGCGGCTGCCGTCCTTCCCTACGGAGTAATTCATGCCGGTTACACGGTTGAAAGTACAGAACACAGGAAGCTGGTAGTTGTTCTTCTCACATAGGAGCATGAGCATCACGGCGTTCATACCGTTATACTCCCTCCCGTTCAGGTTCTTGGGCCATTTCAGGCTGCCCTCGGTAAACCAAGGTTTATGCCAATCAGATTGGAGATTTTTTATTTTCTCCACCATCAGGTCTGCGAATCTGTAGAGAGCACGGTCTTCGGCACTGCGTCCGTCACCGTTGTCGTTGTATTTCCTGTATGCCATATCAGAACGGTGGGTTTTCGTTGTCCTTTGTCTGTGGGAATGGCTGGCGTTCCCACGGTTTGACCTCTTCCAGACGGCAGTCAAGGTCAATACGTCCATTGTATGCCGATACCGTCAGCTTACCGGTGGCATGTATCTTCGCTTTGGCTTCGAGGAACGCTTCTTTGACGTAATCGAACTTGATGAAGCGCACCCATGTGAACTGCAGGGCATCCCCGGACTTCTCTGTAGAATATGCCGAGAACGACACATATTTTCCGCCTTTCTTGTCGGTTTTCTCATCGACACCCTTGCCGACAGTCCCCTTGAACTCCATTGTTCCCTCAATAGCATCTTTGGACGATTCAGGACTGAGGTTCACCGCGTCTGCATGGAAATTGAAATAGAGGTTGTCGCCGGTCTTTCGGAAGGTCAGTGTTCCCGTCGCCTCTATGCGTGTTCCTGCAGCGAGGGAAGGCAGCTCCGATTCGTCCCCGTCCTTGCTTACGGATATGGACAGTTCCTTACCCGGCATATTGTTACGCGAACCTGGTACAGAGAGTTTAACAAGGAAACCGATGAATTTTTTACCGTCACCAGACACACGGATTGTTGCCGGTTTACTGATGATGCCGTTGATTGTTGCTTGTACTTTAATCATACTGTTTTGTTTTAATGGTGATTATCTGATTGAAATATTTTCTGATTGTGACTGCTGCGATATTCCCTGACGGTAATCCTGCGACAACTGGGCGTTAAGCGTGATGTTGCCGATGATGCCGGAAATACGTTCTTTCTTTTCGTCAGCGGTCAGGGTACTGTCCGACAGGACGAGGTTCATACGGTTCATATCTGACAAAGACAGCTGTGCCGTGAAACGGTTTGTGCCGGTATCTACGGACAGTAACGGAGTCTCGCCCTCCTTGACCTGAAGTGTACATTCCCTCATTCCCTGCACAAGCGGTGTAAGGTCTATGCGCTTGTCGAGGGCGGCGGCTGTTGCTGCAGCCATCTTCTCTTCTTCTGTCTTGCTATCTATCTGCACGGCCAATGCCATGAGGGAAGTGAACAGCGTCATAGCCATCTCCATGACCGGATCCTGTCCAAATCCACCCATACCGATACCGCTGTCTTCGGATGACAGGAGTTTCTTCATCCATTCTTCCGGGGAGAGCGAAGTGTCTATTGCCGGGCTGTCCGGGTTCTGGCTTTTGTATTTCGCCAACAGGTTCTGACCATCGTGCATGGCGGTGAGACGGATATTTCCTTTCTCTGCTATCTCCGCAAGATAAGCGGCGGGATCCATGTCCCTGGCAGTACCGTCCGCTGCAATCTGCTTCACACCTAAATGCAGATGTGGTCCAGTGGTCCGGGTTCCGGTATTTCCGGAAACGCCTATCTGCTGTCCTGCACTGACCGTATCGCCGACTTTGACGGAAGAGGAACTAAGATGCAGGTAACTGACCTGTATTTTCCCTCCATCGTCACGTGCGTACTCAACAGTGACGGACTTTCCACCGGCTGTATTGGCATTTTCATTCACCGCTACTACCTTGCCGTTCTTTTCTGTCGCCAGCACAGCCTCATTGTTACATTGTATGTCCATCCCCTTGTGCATCTGCTTTTTGGAAGTATCTGTCGGATCTGTACGCATACCGAAAGGCGATGTAACGAACAGGAACTCTTCACGTTTCAACGGGAAAGAATAATCATGTTCCGCACTGTTGTTATTGTCGGACTGCAGCTTCGGAGTCCCTTGCCCCGGTTTCAGCCCCTTGGCGTTCATCTCTTCCATTACCATACGGTCATACCGCTGGAGGTCATTGCGCTCGATAATGGATATAAGCGCAGGCGCATATTTTCCAGCTGTGGCATATCCGGCTTTGTCAAGCCCCTGTGCCCATCCCCTGTAATCGTCCGCATCAAGTTTGAAACAGGATGCGTACCGGGAGTTTTCTTTCAAAAATCTGGAGTGATGGGCATAGGAATCACCCACATTGTCGTAGCTGCAGAATTTCTCATTCGGTTTGTCATCGGTGTAGAGACCGTATTTGCCACCATAGGCTATCCATGACTGCGTGGCCTTGATGCCGAAATGGTTGTTCTCGTTCTGTGCAAGACGACTTTGGCCGCTTGCGCTCTCAAGGATGCCCTGGGCAAGCGTTACCGAAGCCGGTATGCCATACAGACGCATCTGCTCCATCGCATATTCCGCATATCTTTCTGCGTATGCCTGATTCTTTCCTGCCATAGCCTACATTCTTATTCCTGTGTGACGTTCCATATTTTCCGCTCCGCTAACCGCATTTTGAGGAAGTGACATACTGGCCTTTCTGTCAGCAGATATGTTCTCAACAGCATCGCAAATGGCTACTCTTGCCCCTGACCGCACGAGTTTCGGCAGATAGACATCCAGCATATCTGTCGGGAATGACACTTTCACAGCATGAGTATCTTCCCTTTGGTTTCCGAATTCGATTTTTTCAAGCCCCAGTGTCTTTTCCATACTTGGCACATCATCCTGATAAGCCTCATAATTGCCGCCGTGGCGAAACAGCAGGATGACATCGGGATGCTTTTCTTTCAACTCCTCATACTGCTGGAGTTCGGGACGTACCGCCGCCACATCAGGACGGACAACGGCAGCGTCCTCGGTCTGTTGCTTTTCTACGGTCTGTTCCTCCGTCTTCTGAATCAGCAGGTCGGCGAACAGGCTGGCGGCAAGGCATGTCTTGTATTGGGCGACATCCTCTGCCACCCACATCCGCTGCCATTGCTGCTTGCTCACTTCGCGCGGCTGCACCTTGTCGATGCCGTCGATTACGGGGACACACAGTATCTTGTCGTCCTTGCTCTTGAACACGTTCACGCGCTTGATGCGCAGCGGATCGATGCCGTCCGGTATGGCACCGAACAGGTCAACCTTCAAGTTGGGTTCAGCCTGTGCGAGAGCATAGTATTTCTGAGCCAGCTCGTTGCGTACCGCACCTGCGGCCACACGGTCATCCTGCTTGACAGTGGAAAAGAAACGGTTGATGTCATTCTTGTCCGGACGGATGCTGAATGACGGCTCGTTTTCCGGTTTGAGATACAATGCCCATCCGCCAGTGTCGTCACGGAGCATCTGGATTCGCTCGAACCGCACTTCTGTGGCGCGTCTGACAGCCTCACTGACATCAAAAGCGGAAATATTTCTTATCTCCCTTCCGTCCAGTCTGGCCGAATACACCTGCTTGTCCGCAAAATAGGAATCATCAGGATGATAGCGCAACTGCCCGTCCTTATTATAGAACCTGACGTATGAGGCACCCTGAGCCATTAACACAGCCGCTATCTTCTCTTTATTGAATCCGGGAATAGTATGCGATACAACTCTCGCACCGGCTTCTTTCCGCTCATCGGCCGTCATCACCTCGTCAGGTGACATCCAGTAGTTGCGACGGTCGCCGTTGGGCATCACGACATCGCCTCCTGAACGGGCGGCAGTGGGAAGTACCACATCGGCAATCCCGGTGTTTTTGTCGAGCACCACCACAAACTCACGGCTGCGCTTGTCCGGAACGGCATTGATGTCATCTGCTATGACATGCGCACCCTTTTCTTCCCATTCCTGCGGCAGCCATTCACTGCAAAGACGATGGATACGTGCGGCGGAACCGGCAGCCTGTGTATAGGCGATATTGACAAGCTCCGGATCCTCATGCTGCAGGCGTGCATTGGTAAGTGCGTCCTGTGTCAGCGTGTCATAATGTCTGAGTCCGTCAAAGCGGGCCAGGAACTCACGTTTGTCATCCTGTCCTCCCGGGAAATTACGGTCATTGATTTCCATACCTCCCTTGCGGAGAATGTCCTGCAATACCAGCGCATCCGCAACTGATACCTGCGGTCGTCCCTCTTCCTGTTCCCTGAGTTCTTCCGTCTGCTGCTTGTTGCGCTCGTGGGCCGATTCCATGCGTTCTCCCTTTTCGGCCTTGCGGATGACATCAAGGGCATTGTTCACATCGCTCTCCACAGCGTCTATCAGACAAGGATTCTCTTTCAGTTCCTCTGTCCAGTATTCCACCATGCCACGGCTTTCAGGTGACAGTTTCGCCGGAAGACCAAACTCCGCCATCTTCAGGCCGGAGGCTATCTCGGCGACAAGACGCTCATAACGCAAGGCATCACCTGACGGTGCCTTGCCGCCGTTCATCACCATGCCCTCCCTTGACATGCGTTCACGGTGGCCGGTGGCACTCACTACCTGGCGCACCAGCTCCTGCACATAGTCCATGTAATTGCCGAAATGCTTCTGATCAGGAATATAGACGGCATCCTTGCCAGTGTCGTATGCCGCCGTTCCCGTGGTCGATTTCCTTATAGGCACAAGATTCTGCGAAATCTGTTCACGGAACCTGTTGACAGCGGAACGTGTCTGGCGTTCCTCCGCAAGGATATTGCCTCGGTCGGTTCTTCCGCCGAATTGTTGGCGCAATTTCTCAAACTCCTTTTCATCCACATGGGGAAGAGTGGTCTGCTCCACGTTGAAGAGCGAGTGTATCTCACGCTTACGTACTGCCTTGTACTGTTCCTGTTGCACGGGAGGAAGGCTGCGGTAATCATCGCGGGATATGATGTCTTTCTCATCGTGCTTGTTGACGTATGAGTCCCAGCGGTACCAGTTCATCGGCACGGAGCGTTCCTCCTTGAGGACGGATTCGCCGCGTTTCCTCGCCTCCTGAAACGTGGTGTACAAAGCCGTTGAATAGCCGTGGCTGTCAGCGTCGAGCATCAGCGTGAGGCTGTTGAACGGGCTGAGCGGCGCACCCTTGGGATAGATTTTCGGGGCGAGGCGTCCCGACACGTTCAGCCAGTATCCTTCCGTAGATGCCCCGTTGAGGGCATTTGACAGCAGCTCCACCTGTCTGGCGGCCGCCGTCTGTTCCTGAGGTGTCTTTTCTTTCATTGCTATATATTGATGTATTGGTTTATCTGAGGATTAAGCCGCGTTCCTGCTGTCGTTCCTGTTCGATTTCCAGACTGCGGTAATTGTCTTCCGCCATCGCCTTCATGCGGTCGTGACGGGCGAGCACCGCATTGGCAAGCGTATTCAAAGGCAATGCTCCGGCGGCGTATGCCTGCGCCGCGTTTTCGGGCAGCATCACCGAGCAAGGCACGTTGTCAATGGTGGCTATCAACGTGTTGCCACGGATAACAGCGCCGGATATGCGTGGATTCAGCTCTTCATCGTCATACTGCCTGTAGCGGACGGTCGGACGGTGTCCGTCCTGTTCACGCTCTATCGCCTCATGCCCGATCTTGTTTACAAGGTTGGCACCGCCCATGCCTATCAGCACCATCTTCAGCAGAGGATTCCTGACGAACATTCCTACCAGTATGGAAGCCAAAGGCAACATTCCGCTTTTTAGGTTTAAGGAGGTGGTCTTTCCGGTGAACAGTCCAACAAGCATGTCCGGCAGCATGGCTATTACATAAGGAAGGTTGCGCCCTATGTCACCGATGCCATCCAGTCCGACAGATTGGAGAAGATGCGCCCAGCCGTCGTTATTGTCTTGTGCCTGTGTCACCTTTTCCCTTTCTTCACCGTTGTCCTCATTTTCTTGAGTGTTATCGTTTGTCGTTTCCTGTCCACGTGATTCAGCTTTTTCTTCTGTGGCGGTACTTTCCTGTTGTGCTTTCTGTGCCTGCTCCCTGTCATGCTGCGTTTTCCAGTCAAGGTATGCCTGTTCCTGACCGGGAGCGATGACAGACGGCACGTTGGCGAAGTTCTTTCCACGATCTGCCGTCTGAGGTTTGCCAAGAGTTATCGGAGAGAACTTGAAAGGAATAAGTCCTTTTCCTTGATTCAAAAAAGGATTCTGCAAATTGCCGAGGTTCCAGTCCATCTCCCATGCGGGCTTTTCTTTCAGAATGAGCATCTTTTTGGACAGAGTGCCGTTGACCGACTGGATATAGTTGCTCTCGTATGTCTTGATGCGCAAACTCTCCTTGCGTATATCCGATAGTGTATCGCCATTGCCAAACAGTCCCGTGCTGACGCATTGGTCAACGGTCAGTCCCTGTTTCTGCTGTTTCTTGTCAAGTACGGACTCAAGCCCGGAAAACACGACTTCCGCACCGGCAAGTCTGGCAAGCGAGCCCCATGAGTACACGCCGCCAAAAGTCACCACATCTGCAGCGAAGCTCACACCCTTAGCCGTGCCTTTTTCCGCTTTCGACGGTTTGTATATGGCCTCACCCCGTTCCTCTATCTCACGCTGCAACGGTGACTTCATCATTTCCTGTGGCAATCCGAAAAGGCTGCCAGCTGCCCCCTTGCGGATGATATAGTCGAAAGAACCTTTGGGCATCTGCTCACGCACCATGCGGTCAACCATCATCTGCTCGACACGGTGATCGACATAGGCGAGTGCCAGATCCGAACCGATTTTTGCGGAAAGCTCGTCATAACGCTTGCGTCCCACTTCAGCCACTACCGCATTGCGCCATTCCCCGGCAAGACGCTGGAGGTCGGCCACGAAATCCTTGTTGCCGAGTATGCTCTCCTTGCACATCCCCACATAATCCTCCGCGGTCTTGGAACATTCCTTTCCGGTAAGCCGTAGGTACTGCATGGTATCATCAGGACCCGGTATGCCTGCGGAAGAGGATGATTGTGCAAGCGACCGCATGATGCCGGCAAACGAAGTGGAATAGTCCGCTATCTCTTTTGCCTGTGCCGCCTGCAATGCAGACTTCTCCCGGTTCATGACCGGCACGAAATGTGCGTTGAAATAGCTGCTAAGGCAGTATTCCACCTCCGACAGCCTTTTTGTATTTTTCGGTTGCGCCATTATGATATGTTCAGTTGTTTCAATAAATTTTCTTTTGTCTGCTCGATGGCATTGTGATACACCTCCATCTGTTTGGGATAATACTCTTCAAGCATCCTCTCTTTGTCTATCCGGTCAAGCAGGAACTGTATCGCACATTCACGCTCTATCTCTACGGCCGCCTCACCGTCTTCCGAACCGTTGAACCAGGCTTTCGTCCACCAGCGTATGCCAGACCTGTCAGGATAGACAGTCACCTGCCGCTGGATGTCGAAGCTCCGCACGTCGATGTCAAGGTCGGCAAGCGGGTCTATGATTCCGGCGGTGGCGACGGCTTCGTCATAGCTTTTTTTTTACTCGATTCATCCATGGCCGACAGGAATATCCTGTGCCGAAGGGCGAGATAATTGAGAAAATCCCCGATAAGCAGGTTCTGCACCTTGGCGGCGATGGGCACAGACCGTTCAGACAGTCCGAGCGGATTGGCCATCGACGGTATGGCGTCATAGAAATAGCTCCGTGCCGCCGACAGGGAGAAGATGTTGCGCAGGGACTGTTCTGTCTTGTCGGGAACGACGTACAGACCTCCGGCCACCTCCATCAGATATTCGGGATAGAACCTTGCCATCAGGCCCTCGATCTCTTCCATGTTCTCGTCATAGTCCGTCGGAATATCCATGTCGAGGGTCTCGAAATCGGGCATGCCGCTTTCCGTGCCGGACATCTTCATGTTACCGAAAAGCATTTTCAGAAACTCTACGGGGTCTATCTCCACTCCGTCGTACTTCACCTCCAGATGAAGGGTGTTACCACTGATGGAAAGGATGCTTCCGGCTTTGACACGTTTGCCGAAAGCCACCATAGCGTTGCGTATGCCGCCGTAGGTCACGTCATATTTCCCGTAACGGGCCGTCTGGTATAGGCCGTGTTCCCTGTCCGTACCGATGGCGGTGACGATGCCGTCCGCCACCGCACGAAGCACATAGCGGTCTGCGGCGAGGTCTATGCCGTGGTTGAAACTCCCGTCCTCCTGCTTTCCGTAAGTCCGGGTCAGCACCACTTCTTCTTTCTTGTCATTGAACGGCATACAGTAGCCGCTCTCCGACTGCAGGTTCATCTCCTGTGTATATTCCATATTCTTTTTATATGTTTACTTGTTGTCTTGTCAAACATGTCCGGGTACGATTCATCTGTGCCGTCCTCCCGGCTGTCGGTTCTCGGTCTGAGGGTTCTCCTGTACTTGTGCCACATGGGAATTGTTGCCGATAAGCATCATGGCGAGCAGTGCGCCGCCAATCTTGCCAAGCCAGCCGAACCGTCCGAATATCATCAGTCCGGCGGCAAGCAGTCCAACGATGCTCAGTCCAGACACGTTGCCTTTCCCTATGTTGGAGAAGAAGTTGCCGAACATATCGGCACCGTTGCCCCCGCATACGTTCTTCAGGAAATCGGAGATGCCTCCGAATGTACTGTTGGCCTGTTGCACGGTACCGCTCAAACCGGACACGGATTCCTTTACATCCCGTACCGTTTCCTGCACGCTATCGACGGTCTTGCTTGTGGTGTCCACCACCGCATCCACATTGTCGCTTCCTATTGCTATGTCGGCGACCGTCCTCACTACCGGCTTGTCATTGACAAGTGCCTCCCAGCTGAGATAGCCCACACCGGCTCCGACTGTGGCGGTTTTCACGGCGCGACCTGCGCCCACAAGGGTGCGCTGGGGATGGATGACGGCTCCGCCAAGGCTTCTTGTCGCCGGATTGTTGAAGATGTATTTGCCACCTTTGAGTATTGTTGCCCATTTGCCCATATCTACTGTCTTTTAGGTTGTTATCGTATTATCTGTTTGAAAATATGCCTCGCACCTGAATCCTTTCCGGGGTGAGAAGTCCTTGAAACTGCATGACTTAAAAAGCATCGGCTTGTTGACGTATTGCGCGAGATCCTTCGCATACTGCGAGGGCTGTGTTCTGTTGTCGAAGTCACGGTACGGCATCACATAAGGCTTGATGCCAAGTTCCCGGCACCGCTCGATGCGGTATAAGTCCTGCTCCATGGTCGAGTTGTAGCCGACAAGAATGTAGCACATGATCTTCCACGGCTTTATGTATCGAGTTACTTCCGTGATTTTTGGGGTCAAGTCTATCTGCGGCAAGTCCCATGCGATATGTATGGACTTATAAAGACGGAGCTTGTTGAGCCAGTATGCCTGTTCCTCGTCCATGATGCGCACGTCAACACCGTGAAGATTGACCTTTTGCCCGGCCTTCATAAGATAGTCGATAGCAGATCGCCATTCCGGATTGGCGAAAAAGTTGTTGTCGAGCACCTCGATATGCTTTCCGTTGGGGTTCAGCTGCACAGGTTCCACGGGGTGTATGCCGCCCTCCTTGTCGTGTACCAGACAAAACGGACAGCGACGGATGCAGCCTCTGGAGAAAAACTGTATGGAATAGTCGTATTGCGGATAGAGGGTGTAGTCCATCAGGGTAGATGCTTCGATTTCCGGAGCCAGCCGCCTCTTTATATCGTACCCGGTGCCACCCTTGATGACCTCACAGCTCCAGGGACTGTTCTCATCCGGCGAGAATGTGAATATCTTTGATTTGTAAATACGGTCATAGCCGTTTCCGAACATCGCGTCTGCCCATTCGACAATGTCTCCTTTTGATTTGTGCCATGCCGAGAGTTTCATCAGTGCGAAATTCGGGAAGTGGTGTCCGTCAACGTCTATCAGTCCAATCTTCATAAGCCTTGTTACAAGTTGTTCATGTTTTATTTTCCGGGTCTTATCTTATTGTTACTCCGCCAGCGCGAGAAGGCTTCGTCCGTGATTTTCCATTTGTCCACGTCGTAGCTCTTTGCCCTGCAGTCTATCTCCCGCCACACATCAGACAGGGAGGTGTATTTGACGGCAAGCGTGAGCCGGCGCAGGTTGCGGTTCATCAGGTGGAGTTTTGGGCGTATGCCGAATACAATCTCGATGCGCTCCTTCTCCGTCATCTTCACGTTAGAGAGGCATACCTGCCGGATGTCGTTCACGATGTCCACGCTGCCGAGTATCAGTTCCCGGTATATACCGCTCCGGCGAGGTGTGAGTGCCACGGCAAGCGCGTTTTCAGGAGATTTCTCCAACTGGCGGCTCAATGCGCCCATGTTCTCTGTCAGTTTCCCGATTTCGTGGTAGAAACCGTATATCTGTGCCGCATAGCTGATTACCGAGCGGAACGAGTCGAGGTAGTCGTTGAACTGCCGCTGGAAATCGGTCGTGGCTTCCACTTCCTCCTTTGTCCATATATGTCCGGTGGTCTGTAGTAGCATCACCTTCTCCTGGGATTTGAGCTGTTTCTCCGCCTTGTCGGTGTACAGGACAATCATCCCGGACAACACAGGGTCTGTCTGCGCGAGAACCTTGCAGATGCCAAGGATGAATGTCAGTATTATCAGTATTGTCCTTATCATGCCGCCTCCTTACTCTATGGCCCTTGCAGTCCGTTTCCATCTGTCGAGGGCGTCACCGGCGATGGTGCCGATGTCCCTGTCCAACATTCCCGCCGTGATGTTGTTCCACACGTCCGTGAGCGTGTAATACCGTATGCTCAGGTACAGCCTGTTGAGTTTCTTGGAGAATGCACCGAGTTTGTCGGACAATGCCCAGAGCGTCTGTGAGCGTTCCGCGCCTGTGAGCATATTCGTTCTTCCTCCGGTGGCGATGGCTTCCCGAAGCAGTGTATAGACGGAGATCAGCTCCGTTGCCGTCTCAAGGTAGAGGTTGTTCATCGACATGGTGGCGACTATGCCCTGCGGATTGGAGCCGATGGCTTTCTTGAGCTTCCCTAAGGTGATGAAGATGCGCACGCCGTCCTCGTACAGTGTGGCGGACGCTTTCAGCGACGAGGCGAATCCGGAGGCGGTCTGCAGGTAGCCGGAGTATTTCTTCTCCCATTCGTGTATCTTGGTGAACTCGGCGGCGATGGTGTTCTGCAGGGCGGCCGTCCGTGTCTGCGCGTCGGTCTGGTCTTTCACCTGCCCGTTGATGGCCTCGTTCCCTTCTGCGAGGGCGAGCCATTCCAACGGGTTGGACACGACAAGCTGCGCCCTCGCCTGCAGGGAGGCAAGGACGGCAATGATGACGGTCAGTATCTTAGCGGTTGGTAATCTCATATATTCCGTTTCTTTTGCGGCTCGCGCCCACACGTTCACGTATGAAGGGGATAAGGTTCGCACTCATATCCATGCCTGTCATGTCAAGGCGCGGAGTGGAACGGTCGCCGGAGTATATCTGTATCGTTTTTAGTCCGAATATCTGTTGGGAGAAACTGCTCTCTTCCCGGAAATCCACTATGCGGTAGAGTTCCATGAAGTCGCGGGTACGCCGGAACACGCCGTGCTCGTAGATGAACTGCTCGTCGGTGATGATAAATCTCATGCTCCGCAGATAGAGGAAGCGGTACACGAGGCAGGCTGCGATTGCCAGTGACGCCCACAGGAGGATGTTGCCCATGAACACGCCGTCGATGCCCGCCACGGCAAGCCCGGCAAGGCAGACGGCGGTGATGATAAGGTCGTTGGCGAGGTACTGCCTCGCACGGGGACGGAATATCATCGTCCCGAAACTGTATGTTGGCTGTGTCCGTGTTTTCATCGTCTCATCCCTCTTGTTTGCGTTTCCTCATTCTCCATGGGCTTGTCAAGCAGCTGGTCGTTCCAGTCCTTGTACCGGCCGTCGCAGGGTTCATACCTGATTCCACGGCTGTCGATGCCTAACCTGTCGCACACGTCCCTGAAATCGAAAGGCTCCATCGGCAGTTCGTGACGCTTGAAGCCTTTGGTCAAGTCGGTGACGACCAGTTTTTCCTTGTCCTGCGTCAGGTGGGAGGTGAACACCCTCCCGTCTTTCTGAAGGGCGAAGTTGACCGCGAACATCCGTCCGGCACGGTCTCGGTCAAAGCAAAGATGATGTATGGCTTCGGGTGTATGCTCTATCATCGACGAGAACTGCTTTTTGGTGGGTGAGCCGCCGGTTGACACATACACGGCATTGGCGAGGTCGTGGTAGCCCACATTTCCCGGCTCGTTCATCTTTATCTGATAGTAGGCCATCGCGTCAAACGCACTCTCGAACCAATAGACATCCTGTGCCGCCCCGATGGGACGGGTGAAGCCCATGTCGCTGCGGTTGTTTTCCAGCCGGGCTATCCAGAGGCCTTCCGCTGCGTTGCTGCCTGCCGCCATGCCCTTGTAGGCGGTCTTGCCCTCGGCATTGGGGCGGCTGCGCTCCTCCAGTCCCACGATTTCCTTGCCAGGCATTGCGGCGAGTGACAAGGGGAACGAGAGGTTGGTGTATTTCTTGCCGTCACCCCGTTCTCTCGTAGCCAAAAAGAAATGGTCGGAGAAGGCCCGCTGGGTCTGGAGGTTGATGCCCCTGTTCTGGAAGTAGGGATAGAACCGCTTTTGCGAGTCCCAGTCGCCGTTGACGAACGCCTGCGTCTCGTATTCGTAGATGTCGAAGGGGCGTGCCTCGCGCTGTCTCCCGAAGTCCCGTGGCGCACGTTCGGCCACAGGATGGTTCAGGAGGCGGTTGCAGACAAGGTTGACGAGCCTGTCGGTTGACATTCCGGGACGGTACTCAGCAAAAAGGTTCGGGTGCTCCTTGATGAAGCTGATGACATTGTAGTTTTTTATCTCCGGGGGCTGGAAGCAGCACAGGCCGTTGGCGGTCACAATAAATTTGTCGCCATGCACGCGCTTCCCGTCACTGCCGATACGGACGTAGGAGGGATAGCGCATGCCGTCCCTGCGGTTGAGCTGGTAGCCGGCGTCCACCAGCAAGTCCTGGATGTTCACCCTGCTCTTGAAATCGTCGTATGTTAGTTCTGACATGGCCGTTGGTTCGTGTTATTGTTAAAGGCCGTGCCCCATGCCGGGGACACGGTCGTCGGGAAGGTTCCTCATGGCGTCGAACTGTCGCGCCGCCACATCTGCGGGGCTATCGACACCCGGCTTGAAATAGACATGCGGCATCGGACCTCGGTGCCCTTCCACATAGATGTCGGGCATGGGACGGGGACCTCGGAGGAGGTCATGCGTCACCACGGCTCCGGCAAGCAGGGCGGCAGAGATTTTCGTGCCGAGACCCACGGGATAGCGGTCTTTCATGTCCACCTCCTTGAATACTTTCGAAAAGAGCTTCATGCGGTGCAGGTCGTCCAGTGCCATGAATTTTTCGTACTGTTTCTGCGAGATCTCGTGGCTCACCACCTCGCCGTCGATGACGGCGGTCATGCGGTATTTCGCCTCGCCCTCGCCTTGCACGGGTTCCACACGGATGTCATCGACGGTGACTTCACGGCCGTGCCGTCCTTCGCGGAACCAGCCTTTGTTCTCATCTATGAGGCTCAGGTCGTTACCGTCCATGACCACGCCGCCTTTGGGCAGGTTGTCACGGAGCGACGGCTCTCGCTCCACCTGATACTCCTGCGCATTCGTCTCCTGACGGTAATATTCGTTCTGTCGGGTAATCTGCCGGTCAAGGTCAGCCTGCACTTCGGGATGTAGTTTGATGTCTATCAGTTTGTCGCTGTTGAGCATGTCCATGGTGACGGCATCTGCGAAGTCCTCCTTGATGACATTGTTAAGTGTCTCAAGGCGTTTGGCTATTGGCTGGTCTTTGATGGAGTTGGAGGTCAGCACAGCCAACTCTTCATCGGAGAGATTGTACTGCAAGTCCGCTTCCAATGCCGAGGACTGTATGGTGACGGTCTTTTTCTCCGCATCCACCAGTATGCCGTGGCTTGCCAGCACCTCCTGCCATTTCTCGTTGGAGAAATAGACATCGGAGGTGATGGCTTCCTTATATGGGATAGCGGGTGCGGTCGGTCTCTGCGGCTGTTTGACAGGGGTTATCACCGTCTGCAGTTCGGCAAGCACGTCTTTCTCCGCCACGGGTGCGGTGTTGTAGCCCTTGTAATAGAAGCCGTAGCCGCCGGATTGCAATTCTCCGGGCTTCATGCGCCCGTCGGGGCGGTTCGGCACCATCGGTGCGCCGGGATAGTAGAGCTGTCCTCCGATGCGGCGCAGGTGGAATCCCTCCTGCATCCTCGGTGTCCATCCCAAAAACGACCAGCCCATCATGTGGTGCGGCGGTACGGGAATGCGGCGGTACGGTGCGACCCTGCCGTATTCGCCCACGCCGACGCGGTAGCCGTGAAGTCCCATCGCCACACGCCCGTTGGCGTTGCGGGCATGGACAAAATCTTTCGGCATGTCGAAGTCTGCGGCGACAATGCTCGCAAATGTGTTGTATGCCTTGCGGTTGGCGGTGTTGGTGCCCCAGTCGGTAAGGGCTTTCAGCTGTTTCTCTGTGATGGGATAGTTCAGCAACGGGGAATCATGCCCCTGCACGAGCAAGGCGAAACCGTTGCTGCTTGCGGCCACATGAGCCTGCATCCCGTTTCGGAGCAGGATATCCTGCAGTTCGGGCGTAAGCTCAAGGGGACGCGGATTGGTGTTTGTCCTGATAGGCATGATGTGGTCTTGTTTATGCGTTTCCGTTTTCCAGTGCCTCGTCGAGCAGGGCGTTCCTCATTTCCATGAAGGCGGCCGCCGATTCCTCAAGGTTCGGGTCAAGCCCCTTGCGGTGGCAGTACCATTCGTATTCCTGCGACAGCTCGCGTGAGTGGTGGCTGATGTATTCTTTCCAGCCGTATTCGCCAGACTGCACTTTCTCGATAAGTTTCTCTTCGGGTTCGTGTTTCATATCGTTTGCGGTTTAGTGTTTGAGTGTCATGTTGTTGCGCTTGCGCATCTCTTCCCACAGTTCCTCGGTGTAGGATGCTTCGGGAACATAGTCGAGGTTGCCCTCGCTGTCGGCTACCCAGCAGCCGTTCAAACCGAAGTTGTATCTGCCGAAGCCCTGCCGCTGTTCCTCGCGCCATTTCTTCTCGTCGCCATGCGTGAGGCGCACGCCTGTCTTTTCATTGAGGTCGATGCCGATGGTGTAGAGGTTGTCGCCGTCCATGACGGTGACGGGCAGTCCTTTCTGCAGGCAGGTAAGCTCGGCATTGGTGAGCTTCATCTCGTTGGCTGCGTATTCGAGGTTGCGGCCGATGACGGGTGTGGGAACGTAGATGATCTGGTTGGTGCCCTGGTCTATCTGGTGGAAAGCCTGTATCTCTTTCCCCTCGGGCGTGGTGACGGGGGCGATGACGGGACGGTGTTCAAGGAGTGCCTTGCGCTCTTCTTCCGTGAAACGGTCAAGGCGTCCGGCTTTGAGCTGCGGGTAGAACACCACATCCACGCTGCTGTCATCCATGCGGATGAACGCGAAGCGGGTGCGGGCATGGATTTCCTCTCCGCTTTCGCCGGTGACATGGATGGGAAGCACCGGGGAACGGCGGCCGTCGAGAATGTCCTCTATCGCCTTCTGTGGCAGGTCTTCAAGCATCTCCTGTGTCAGACCGAATCTTCCGAGTATGCCGTATGGCAGTTCCTCGCTTTGAAATCTCTGAATCTTCATTTTTATAATTTTTATGGGTTGTCGTTTCCGCAAAATTATATGCGCTGTTCCGATTCTGAGGTATTTATAAGTATGATTGTATTGTGGTTTATGCTTATTTAATATAAGACGCTACAATCATACTTGCTTTCATACTCTGACAACATAAAAATGAGTATTACAGGATTTTAGAGTATGATATTTGTTACAACTGAATATGCAATGTAATATGATATTGTTTTATATAGGTTTATTACCTTTGCACCATGTTAAGGATATTATTGATTACAGCGGGACTGTGCTGCAGCATGACAGCGTTGGCACAGTTCCATACGGTAACGCCCCACACGGCACGTTATAGAATCGAGCGTGTCGAACAGGGGACGGCAGGGAAAACAAAAGAAGTGACGGAAAAGGCGGTGGAAGATTTGTCGTCCAATACCGCTTCCATGCGGAAACAATGGATAGACAGCTACCTGAGCGTGTCCTATCCCTTAAAAGAGATTCATGTTACATCGCCTTTCGGTGTGCGTACTGACCCGTTCACGAAAAAGCGCAGGAAACACAACGGTCTGGACTTGAGGGCTGACCGGTGTGAGACTTACGCTATGATGCACGGCATCGTGGTGAAAACCGGACAGGACAGGGTGTCCGGAAAATATGTCACCGTGCGGCACGGGAATTTCTCGGTCAGCTATTGCCATCTGTCCGAATGGCGAGTGAAGAAGGGAGACTGCGTGAGGCCGGGTGATGTGGTGGGTATAAGCGGCAGCACAGGCCGCTCGACCGGTCCGCATCTGCACCTGTCGGTGCGAATGGGGCGGAGACACATCAACCCAGTAGTATTGCTTCAGTTCATCGACGAGACGCGGCGGCAGGCGTTGGAAAAGCTCTCCAATTACGACCTTTGATACGCTGCTTATTACCTCAAAAACGCTTTTTTGGCCGATTTTCGGCAGTTTTTCTTTGAAAAGTTTGTAGAATTGGAATAAAAGCAGTACCTTTGTACCGACAGAATCCGCCACGCTTCCCATAGAACAGCGAACCAGGGCGGGTCTTTTATTTTTATATGGAAACAGAATATTCTAAACCTGCGTTAACCATAGCAGACATCATTGGTCGGCTCAAGACAAATGGATTAAGCATTATTGATGAAAAGGAAGCCTTGCGAAAGTTAGGCATTGTCAGCTATTTCCGGATAGCTGCTTATCTCCGCCCGATGGAGGACGATAAGGATACTCATCATTTCAAACCGGGAAGCACGCTGGAGAACGCATTTGCCTTATATGAGTTTGATACCAAGTTAAGGCAGCTCATATTTGCGGCAATACAAGAAATTGAAATCGCATTGCGTGCCAAAGTCATCCAACATTTCTCATTGACATACGGACCGTTCTGGTTTATGGATGTAAATCTTTCGGCTAATGAACGCCTGTTTGCACAGAACCTTTCGGCTATTGACAGGGAACTGGAACGCTCCCGTGAAGATTTTATTAAGGCGCATTTCAAAAAATACATAAGGCCGGCATTCCCTCCTGCATGGAAAACACTGGAGCTTGCTTCGTTGGGCACTTTGTCCAAATTGTACTACAACTTTTCAGATAAAAAAGTCAAGAAGGCCATTGCCCGTGAGTTCAACCTGCCCAACCATGAGATACTGGAAAGCTGGATGCGTAGCATAGCTTCTTTGAGAAATTGTTGTGCGCACCATGCTCGTATATGGAACCGTAGCCTTTCCGCTACACCGCAAATGACCGGTAAAATCAGAGGAAGTTGGATTAGCCATACAGATATTGACTCTAATCGTTTATATGCGGTTTTATGCTGCACTGCATATTGGATGGAATCCATAAATGGCAAATCTCATTTTGTGTCAGGATTAAAGAATCTGATAGCAAAATACCCGATGGTTGATGTGGCGGCGATGGGCTTTCCTGCCAGTTGGGAAAACGAGCCGCTTTGGAAATAAGACAATATTCCAAATTAGTTTTATTGCTGATTACAAGCCAATTCTCTTGAAAGATGTTGCCTGATTGGAATTAAAACATTACCTTTGCAACAACAAATCCCGCCCGCTTCCCGTAGGATTAGCGTACCCAGCGGGACATTTTTTATTTATAGATTGCATAGTTGGGTTTAATGCCGCTGGGGGAAACGAATCGTTTTGGTAGCATAAACATAAAGTGCGTTTCCAGATAATTCAGAAACGCATCAGATATTTGGTTGTGTTGCCGCTGTTCACCGCAAGGTTGCTCAGGCGACGGCGGTTGTCGTAGGTGTAGAACGTCTCCGCGCCGTTGCAGTACTTCAGGTAGCTGCGCTGCTCGAACTTGTCGTAGCCCAATTTGGTGATGTAGTCATAGCCGTATTACTTTTCTCCACGGACTTTCTCAAGCAGACCGCCGAGATTGTAGGAGTAAGTCACCTTCTCCTCGTCGGGATAAATCATCTCCAAGAGGCGGTTGTGGCTGTCATAAGTCCACTGGGTGACGCAGGTGGCAATCGCCTGGTTGGGCACGATGAGCGTGCGGCGGGTCTTCATGTCTTTAGACAAAATCTATTTCTTCATAAAAATATCCACCTTTAACAAGGTCGTATCCAACAATATTTTCACGTTGCATAGCATTAACTATTCGTTCTGAGAAAAAGAAGCCGCCTCCTTGAGGATACAATAAATCATAATCTCTATAGATGTCCTTTAATACCACTTTTTTCAAACAATAATCATTAGAGTCATTATAATATTCTGTGCGATTATTGAATGTCTTAATGTTTCCATTGTCAAACATATCCTTAAATATGCATTTGGGATAAACAAATTCAGTATCTGGTATTATGGGGATAAATAAAAGATAGAATTCTTCAGCATAACCTTTGATAGATATTTTCTTGAACACATACTCGTCTTTTGAAACATTTAAATGTTCAAAAATTTGTTTCATTTTATAGCTAACTACCGCAACCAAACTTAAGCAAGAAGGTGTGAAATCCATAAAGTCTATCACGTCATCTCGTTTAATTAGTTTACCACGAAGGTTATCAGGCATTTCGTCATACAAATTCTTTCTGTTTTCAAAATACATAGAGATAGTTTTATTTTTCTCCAAGACGTATCTTAGAAAATTTTTCGACTCTATACTAATTGTATGAGGCATTTCATGATTTCCTCTTATCCTTTTTTCTAAAGTAAAAGATAATTGATAGTATTTCATTTTTTACACTTTAATATAAATAGAACGAAAAATACAACTCCATTATTTTAGCCAAACTAAAATTTTCTCATTATAGCATATCGTTAAAATGTGATTGCATATTCCCCGTACGTGTAACATACAAAGAGTATGCAATCACAAATATATTAAATTTCAATTATTCCCTTAAGAGTTTTTTGAAATAATCATTCATATTTTCTTTTCCGCCGGTTCTTTTGAAATTATCATAGGCATCATTAATTTTTCTTGATGCTTCATGCAAAAGCTTGTCAACACCTTCCTGCGTAATTCCATTTTTGGATGTCGCCATCCTGTCTAATCGCATACTTATCCATTGGCTATACGCAGGGTGATTCCCATGAAATTTATTAGGTAATTTCTTGAGATTCTTACCACTATCCCTAACCAATAAACTGGATAACTCAGATACTCTTTTGTTATATACAGCTTTCGGAATTAAGTGGTGCTTTTGTAAACCTGTAATAAGGCTTCTATAAGCATTTTTCTCAGCACGTACCGCATCAATGGCAGCATTGATTATTTTAACGTCTTTTCCGACCTTCCCTACTTTGGCTATATCGCCAACATAAGGAATGACACCTGCCGCACTAATTAAGGAACCAAAATAATCTCCATTTTTTGCTTGAAGAGTTGCATTTAATCCATCTGCGACACCTGAAGGGTCAATAATTCCAACAATGTCTAAGGCAGCACTAAGTACCTCTTCGCCATTTAATACATAATTTCCACCCCAATTAATACCAAGTGAAGAAGCATTAACACGGATGTCTATTAGATTTGTTGTGAGAGTTATGCTGGTGTTTTCTTTCCCTGCAATAACTATATCATTTCCATCGGGATCTACAAATTTAATAGGGTTATTTGCAGTATAGCAATAAGTCGATATATTTGGTCTTTTTTCCTGTAATTGATCTACAGACAACCATAGGCTAATCCTCGGTTCATAATACCTTGCCCCATAGTAGTACATACCCGTCTCCTCGTCAAATTCCTTTGCGTTGAAGAGATAAGGCGTGTTCCATACATTATTGCGTTCCTCTATGAACACCTCTCCGAACGGCACATACTCGATGTGCTGCACAACCTCACCTTCAAGGTTGGTGATGAAGCTGGAGCTTCCGAGATGGTCGGGGTGATAGAAGAACTGCAGGTTCTCGTAGTTGTCCGGGTCTTTGAACGACCTTGCAACCGCGCGTGCCTGAGCCGTCCGAGCCTGAGCCACCGCCGCCTCCATAGAGCCGTCGTTGCAGCAGAAGCCCTCGCCGTCAGCGTAGTTGTCATTATCGGTACCGTTGTAAGGTACATCGAAGAACTTGTAGTTGTCCTTGATGACCTGCTGCTGTGCCGCATACTTCGCCTTATAGTCAACCGACAGCCCGTCGGTGTTTGCACCTGCATACTCTATGCGGCGCGGGTCAGAGCCGTAGGAGGCGAAATCGCCGACCTTCGACACGATGCGCTGACTACCTGCGTAGATATGCTTGGTGTAACGGCCGCCCTGATTAGCCACGAGGTACGGGCTGACATAGAGTGAAAACTTCGCCGTGTTGGTGGAGCCGCCGGAGAATACTCCGTTGACATACACCTGGTCGCTCTCGCCGGAAGTCTTGACCGTGCGCTCGCCGTCGGCATCATACCAGTAGTTGGACACGAAGCCGTTGTCGTCCACTGCAAGCAGACGGTTCTCCTCGTCCCAGATGAGCTTGCGCTCACCAACGCCGTTTTCACGGTGCTCGTCACCCATTACACGGCTTGTGTTGACGTAAATAAGATTGCCATTTTTATCGTATTGGTAAGTATGTCCGTTCTCAACATTATTGTCTCCCGGAGTCTCTTCGGTACGATAATTTACATCTTTGACACTTGAGAGCTGGAACTTCTTTCCGTCTTCCGTGCCGTAGGTATAGGTGAAGTCATAGCCGACATTGAGCGTGCCGCTGAACTGCACATTGTCCTGGGTCAGATGCTGGCTCTTGGAAGTGATGCGGTGCATGTTGTCGTAGCCCATGTCGAGGGTGTAGGATGCGGACTTGCTGTCCGCTCCGGTGTATGTACCCGTAGCGGAAGCGAGGCGGTACAGCCCGTCGTAGGTATAGGCGTGCGACATCTTGCCGCCGGCGTTGCCGTTAGAAGGAAGTGAGGCATTGTTCGCCACCGAGAGGACATTGCTTACAGCGTCGAAGGTGTAGTCGTTGTCCATGATGGCCGTGTTGCCGCTGTTGACCGCAAGGTTGCTCAGGCGACGGCGGTTGTCGTAGGTGTAGAATGTCTCCGCGCCGTTGCAATACTTCAGGTAGCTGCGCTGCTCGAACTTGTCGTAGCCCAGCTTAGTGATGTAGTCGTAACCGTATGACTTCTCGCCGCGGACCTTCTCAAGCAGGCCGCCGAGGTTGTAGGAGTAAGTCACCTTTTCCTCGTCAGGATAAATCATCTCAAGGAGGCGGTTGTGGCTGTCGTAAGTCCACTGGGTGACATAGGTGGCAATCGCCTGGTTGGGCACGATAAGCGTGCGGCGTGTCTTCGTCACCTCACCCATCTTGCCGTAGAAGTATTCGATGGCTCCCGTGCCGTCCTCACGCATCATCAGTCTGCCGATGCGGTTGTGTGAGGCATTGCGTCCGCCGTAGTAGTACTTCACGTTGTTTTCCGGATGGTCGGGATAGCTGATACCTGTAAGACGGTGGTAGTCGTAGGTATAAGTAATCATCTTGCCTTCCTCCGCCATGTTCGCCGTCTGCTTGGTGAGCACGTTGCCGAGCGGGTCGTAAGTGAACGACGTCTTTCCGCTTGCAGGATGGTTGACCTCCGTGCGGCGGTCGCCCATGTCGTAAACAGATGTCGTCACGTTGCCCTCAGTGTCCGTCACCCTCACGAGACGCTGGATGCCGTCGTACTCGAATGTGGTGGTAATCTCGCCGTCCGGGCCGCTGTGCTGGATGGACTTGAGTGTCTTTCCGCTGCCGCTGGTGACAGTGGACTGGCTGTTGCCGAGAGCGTCCGTCACCTTTGTCACGAGAGCGTTGGAACCGCTGTCAAGGGTGTATTCAGTAGTCGTCTCCGATTCGTCAGGCAGTTTCACGCTCAACGCGCGGTCGAGCACGTCATAGACCGTCACGGTCGGGGTAACATTGTCAAACGTGGTGCTGAACGAGGTCTTGCTGCCCATACCTTCTGTAGTGGGATAGTAAGCCTTGGCCACACGTCCGAAAGCGTCATAGACATTACGTCCGCTGACAATCATCACGTTCTGGTCGGATGCACCGGAACCCTTTGCTGCCGTAGTCACGACACCGTCCTTCTTCACCTGAACAGGTCGTCCGAAACCGTCAACGAATGTCACGGTCTCAAGGTCATCGTTCGGGTGCTGGATGTCGTAGTGCTTGGTCACTGCGTATGCCGGGGCGGTGATGCCAGTCTCGCTGAAACCTGCCTTCTGCTGGTATTCAAACGCGATGATGTAAGGAACACCTGTAGCAAGTTCGTTAGGTCCGCGAACCTTAGTCACACGACCAATATTGTCAAGTTCCGTCTCATAATAGAAGTTGTTGAGGTCACGGCGTTCCAGTGCCATACCATAGCGGTAGTCGAAGTTGCCCGCTTCGCTACGGTAGCCCCATGCGTCGTCGATACGCTCGACATACATGTTCATCTCAGGCTCGTAGCGGTACTTGTACCACATGCGCTGTCCCGTGCCGTTGGCCGGAAGCGTCTTCTGTGTGATGTTGCCGTAGCGGTCATACTTGTAGTCGGTGACAGCCGTTCCGCTGCCGAGCTGCTGCGACACCTGCGTCAGATGGTTCGGGTACTTCGTGTCATAGGTCGCGGACACGTTGTGATACATCGAGCCGTCACCGCCGACAACGGTCACGTTCGTGGGAAGTCCGAAAATGTGCCTGTCGGCATTGGAGGTGTACTGGATGTTCGTCGCATAGTCATAGCTGCCCGAACCGCTGCTGCCGAGGCTGCCCTTGTTGCTGTAGCGGTAGGACTTCAGCTCTCCGTGGTAGCCATTGAGGTAATACTCGTTCCATGCCTCGGAGATAACCATGCCCTGCGATGTGCCCTCGTACTGCTTGTTGGCGGTGTAGCGGAGGGGAACGAAAGCCGATGCACGGTCGCTGTAGATTACATCCTGCTTGGTGAAGGAGTAGCTGTCCGCATTGGCGGTCATGCTGTATGCGTCATACTCGTTGACGGTTTCAGTGAACTTGTTGCCCGCTGCGTCGGAGACGTATGAGGCCACGAGGTTGCCGGACTTGTAGTAGTTGTCAACGGCAAATTCCTGAACAGCCTGGCGGTATATGCCGTCTCCGTTCTCGGTGTCGAGGCTCTTGGTGATGACCTTTCCGAAGCCGAGGAAGTCACGCTCGTGGCGGTCACGGAAGCCGTCGCTGTATTCAAATGCCGTTTTCATCAGCGGGCCGTCGTCATGGATGCCGTCATCGACGGTCAATGCCGACATCACCCACTTGCCGCCGGGATGCCCGTAGGTCGGGGTCGAGTGCGCGTAATCCAGCTCGAAGCGTCCGCCGATGGAGTTGGTGACGGACTTCAGCATGTTGGTGCGGCCGATGGCCGAACGCCTTACGGTAAGCTCGTTCTCGCTGTCAGAGGTCACGATGTCAAGATAGCCGTCACCGTCAACATCCTGCAAAGAGTAATTTGTACGGTTAATGCTGTGGCTCAACGAAACACCGGGATTTGTAGATATTTTTAATGGTGGACCAAAAGGAAGAGGTATCGGAATAGACACTGTAAATGCGACATTTCCGCCTTCGGATGTGGATGCAGACTTGCTTAATGCGTTCGCACCTTGCCATACAAACGGAGTGTCGAATCCTACGCCGGTATTCAAAGCGACCATGATGCCATTGCCTGATTTCCAGACCTTGTCGGGTAATCCGTCTGAATTGACATCAGTAAGATTGTATTGTTCCTCATTCGCGGAAGTTACTATATTGTATCCGCCGGCGAAGCTGCTTGAACCTTGGTTATATCCGCCACCGACATTTGCCGTATATGACTGGCTCTTGCCGCCCTGTATGCGGTCAATATCCCAGTCGATAGGCTCAGTGAATGAATATCCCAAATTTAGCCTAACCTTATTCCCTGATATAATTTTATCGGCAAGGCCATCGCCGTTCACATCAATAAAATTCTCAATATTCCAGTCTTCGTTTGATGGCGGGATGCTGAGAGAAGCGGAAATAGAACCCTTTGCCTTGTTGCTTGATTCCTGATTGGCGGAGGTGTTCTTCCCGTTGGCAATCTGTTTGATTGTCGCTACTGCAGAGAGAATCGGGTCGCTACCGAGTGCAAAGCCTTGTGCCTTACTGCCGCTGCTGATAGTTCCCATGCCTTCCAGCACCTCTCCGCTGATACCACCGAGAGTATTTGTATATTGGATTTTTCCACCGGCGACAATATCAGGATAGCCATCACCGTTCAGGTCTATCATCATGGATTTGGTCTTACTGTCACCATTAGCGTCATTGTATGTGAATATGGCACCACCCTGAACAACATTATTGTGGCTTACCATTTCCTGCGAAATTGCCGCAGCACCGGTGCCCTGCAGATGCTCGCCCGTCAATCCTGCCACGTTTCCGATATTCTCAAACGGATTGGTAAGCACGACATCCTGTTCCGTCAAGCGTGCAGCACCCATGTGGGTCGCAGTAACATATATTTCCTCGCGCTGCCCACTCCAACGGTCAAACTTATTCAAGTCTGTGCTTAATGGCGTGAATGCCATTGTCAATGGGTCAGGCTGCTCATTTTCATCTTGAGGCAAAACGAGCAAAGACTCATTGATCGGCTGTGAATAACGGTTTTCTGATGCGTTATAGACGAAGCCTCCCCAGCCACGGTATAACTGTCCGAATCCAGCCTGATTATTAACCGCATAAAGGTTCGCACCGGCAGACTGGTATGTCAGAGCCGTTGGAGAACTTACCTGAACCGATACATCGGAAATGGAATTGCCCACATAGCTGTCGGCCGAGAATAATTCAAACCATATCTTATCCGTACCAATGTCAGATTTCAAAATGGCAATGGAATCATTAGCCACAGCACCGGCAGTCACAGCAAATTTCTTCTTTCCGAGCAGTCTGTCCACAGTCTTTACCGTGAGTGTCAGCTCTCCGTTATAGAGCATATTTGAGAATGTGACAACCGGCTTTACATATATGACGGTATCAGCCGTGCTTGAAACAAACGACGGAGCGTTTTTCAGATGATTTGCATATATGGTATAGTCCGGGGAAACCTGTCTGTTCTGCCGAGTTCCCAAAGAATCAGTAAAAGACAGTATCGGAGACCACTTTACCGCATCCCATCGTACATTGGATTGGGCACTTACCATAAAGCGGAAGTTGGTAAGCCCATCGCTGTTGTCGAGCGTGACAGGTAGTTCTCCGTCGTGAATTTCATCCCATGTGAATGTCTTTACAAACACAGTTTTCTCCACATAAGCAGGATTATCGTTGCCATTGCCGTCTTTCTTGTCATTGAATCCGATAATGCTTAATGTGATGTCATCCGTTGTCTGAGGCTTGTTGAAAGTTCCGGTAATTTCTACCGTCTCGTTTCCACCGTCTATACTTAATGATGTGGGAGCAAAGTACAATGCGCCTTCCTCCGGTTTATATACAGTTGTGGAATAGCCATTTGGCATAATTTCTTCCGTACCTGAATATGTAATGACCGGATGCCATGCTACCTCGTCAAATGCACCGTTGCTCATTTCCTCGTTACCGGATTGAACACGGAAATAGATGCGGTCGCCCTTGTTTACAGGCACAGCCTGTGCCGTAGCATTATGCGCAGTGGCATCACCTTTGGGAATTGATTGGCTCCATAGTTCGGAACCACCCTTCTGAATGGCCACCCGTACACCGTCGGCCTTGTCATACGCATCTGTATCATAATCACCGGTCGGAACGATCAGAGAAACCGTATCGGATATGCTTACAATACCGTTTCTTGGTGCGACCCATACACGGACGGCATCTTCCATCGGAGACAATCGGATAATATCAGCCTGTTCTTCCGGATCAACCGCCCCGACGGAAACATCAATCTTGGTGGGGTCATATATGATAGGACTTGGTGTATCGGCACTGCTGAGGGTGAATGTCGGGGCAGCATTGCCCTGTGCGTCAAATTCTATATGATTGAAATATACTTTGCCATTTGATACAAGGTCTATCAGGCCATCACCGTTTATATCAGAGAAATAAACAGTCGTTTTTGTCGTGGTTTTAGAAGCATCAGTACCAATGGTGGCTACAGCAGAACCCCATCCGGCTTTTACGTCAGCACCGCCGGAGTAAGTATTACTGCTGGAGGATGAAAAGCCGGATATTCCGATTACCTTTATCGGCTCTCCGTATTCAACAGTATTATTGCTGTTTCTAATCTGCGGACGGTAATAGACTGAACCTCCATCTTTATATACCTTATCGGGCAAACCGTCACCGTTCAAATCCACAAAGGTGGAAAGGCCCTTTGAATTGTCATTGGAATAGCTGAAACTACCACCGATAGTGGAAGATGTGGACGAACTGCCGTCATAAATACCCACACCGGCATAGAAAGAGCCTCCGATAGAAGAACTTGTCGTGCCGCCGAGTGCGGTAGGCTTGTCGCTGAACATATCCATTCCCTGCAAGGGATTGATAAACCCTGCATCCAGTCCGTCATTATGCGTGTTCCATGTTTCCTCGCCATCCTTGAACGGCACATATCCGCTTGCCGACTGCACGTCATCGTAATAGTCGAACTTCTGGAACGCGAACTCCTGTCCCTGGTCGTCAAACTGGCGTACACCCTCAAGCAGGTCCTTGTGGAACGCGCCATCGACGTATGAGAACGTGTAGCTGCGCAGTTCCTCGCCCATGAAGCTGACGGAAACCTTTTCAAGCAGCTTGTTTGAAGAAGTCAGATAACCGTAACGTGCGTTGTTGGCCTTCTGCCGCTTGGTCTTGTTGCCGGTCAGCGTCACTACGGTATGAGGTTCGGTACTCTCGGCGTTGCCCGCGCTGACCTTGGAGAGATAGACGGCCTTCGCCACCAGTCCTCCGCGCACAGGCTCGTCAGCCGCCGTGTACTCGTACTCTATCCAGTCGCCGTGTGTCTCGACAACCTTCTTTAGCTTCCATTCGGAAATCACCTCGCGCGTGTTGCCGGAGAGGTCGGTAATCGTGCCCTTGAGCACGGCACCCTCGCCGCCGTAGGTATATACCACGCCCTGCTTGTCGGTCACCTCCCAGTAGTAGTTAGCAGGACTGTCGCCCTTGCGGATGATGCGGGAGAAGTCGCCGCCCTGACGGGTGTAGAACTGGCGGTCGGCCTTGCGTGCTATCTTGTCGCCACGGTGTGCGACGCTCATCGCGCCGTTGTCGTCCATCGTGGATAGCATGGAGCCGGAGAGCGAGTATGTCTCGGTCTCGTTTGCCAGGTCATAACGCGGAACACCCCAGCGGGTATCGAGCGTGATAGAGGGAACAGAAAGGTCCCAGCCCTGTCCGAGCCATCCGTTGCCACCGTCGCTGTTGTAACTTATGGCGAGTGACGGAGCCATGCCGTTACGTGCGGGAGGCATCTCGAAGGCATACTGCATATTCGCCGAGCCGCGGTTGTTCGCCGTCGGCGGTGCGATGATGTTGAGTTTCGCCGTCGGGTCTGCCGCCTTGATGTCGTTCATCATGGTCGGCGCGAAGCCGTCGGTCTCAGGAGATTCGGGTGCCTGTATGACACCGTTGATCATGTCGGTGAAGTGGGTGGTCCTGGACTCCACGTATGCCAGTTCCTTGTTTACCCTCACACGGTCGAGAGCCACCCAGTGGCCCTTCTCGGTATCGTAATAGAACGTGCGGATGTCATCTTCCGTGTAACCGCTCGGAATCCTCGTGCGGTCATACTTCAGTCGCACGGTGGCACCCTCTTCCGTGAAGTGCGTGCCGTGAGGGAGGAAGCGGTAGCCGTCGCTCTCGCCCGTGACATTGCACATGGCGAAGTCAAGTTCCGGCAACGCCGCACTGTCCACCGCGCAGATGGAGAGGCTTACCGGGCGCAGCAGCCGTCCCTTTGCCACGGCAAGAGTGCCGCCGGCCACGGAGATGCTGTCCGACTGTGCCGTGGTGAAATATTTGCGGACGGAGCCGTCGGCGGAAACTTTGCTGCCTTTTGGCTTGGCCTGTTCCGGCTTATTGTCTGGAACAGCTTCTTCCGCCTTTGTATTGTTGGATGCAAACTCTTCCTTCTGTTGCGGAGAAGGATTGCCGCTTTCTGTAGCCGCCAATCCGGGCGATGCGCCGGAAGCGTCTGCCACTATGCTGGTGCCGCTGTCCTCCTGCCGGGGCATGGCGTCTGCAGTCGAACCGGGATACAGGAATATCCCCGCCAGACCTGCCGCCGACAATATGACGGAAGCAACGGCTATGATATATGACCGTTTCATAATGTATTAGTTGTATTTGATAATGTGGTTTTTGTTATTTTGCCAGAATCTTCCGGGTGTGTTCGCCATCGTCGGTGATAGCCTTGACGATATACACGCCTGTAGCCGGAACACGGAAACGCGATGTCTTCACGACATCCCCCTCCATCTGTCCTTCATATACGAGTTTGCCCGTGGTGTCAAATACCATGAGGGTAGCAGGCCCTGACTTGCCTCGGTCGAGTACGGCATTGAAGATGCCGGTCGTGCCGTCTTCCCCGTGTACCGTGAGCTGGCTGTTCCTTTCGGACTGACCGGCATCCTGGGTATCATGTTCAGCTTCGCCTATGACAACATCCGGTTTCGGTTCGATGCCATTGGGTGCTGACGGGTCACATTCGTTGCCGATATGTACCGTATATGCCACCGTACTGGTCTTCGGGGTCTCTATCTGTACGTTGCCGTTTATCTCAAAGTCCTCCACCGGTTTGCCGTCGATGGTGAGATCGGTGATATGCGTCTCACCGCGTCCGTACTTGATGCAGACCCTCCAGAGGCGCAGCGTCCACGCGCTCTTCTTGAGGACCTCCACTCCGTTATGGTACCAGCGTACATAGATGCCGCTGATTTTCAGTCCGAGGGTGTCGCCCGGCTTGATGTTCACACCCTGCGTCAGGCTCGTGTATCCGTCGATGATGAAATACGCCTTGTCGCCGCGCACATCGTAGCCCCACTGCGTGATGTCCTCAACCACGGACGGCTCCGCCCCGATGCGGTACCATGAGCCTGTCTCGGTCACGGTCCATTCAATCTCACCGCCTGTGAACCGACGGTCGGTGTGCGAATAGGTGGAGTACAGCAGATTGCCCTTGCCGTGGATGTCATTGCCGCCGCCCTGTGTGACCGTCAGCGTGTAGGTTCCGGTCGCCAGGTTGTCAATCCTGTGCGTGTCGCCCATGAAGCTGCCGCTTGCCACAACATCATCCTTGTTCATGCCTGCAACGGTATCGACCGTAAGGACATACTTGTATATCGGAGTGCCGATGTTTATCCCTATGTCAAGAGAGCCGTCCTTCTGCGGAACACCGTCAAGGCAGGTCGTGGGATGCGCCTCCACATCGGCGGATATGCCGTCGAAATAGGCGAAGGTGAACACGTCCGAACCGCTGCCGTCGGCATCCCACAGGATGTTGTGGAACATCGTCTTGCCTCTGGTGATGTCAGGTGTGGAGCATTTCACCATCGTGGTCGTGCCCGTGTCGAAATGCCCTTCCCCTGAAGGGTCTATGAGCATGACGGTACGCTGACGACTGTAATGGTAGAACTCCTTTTCTGGGGTGAGGTTATGGGCCAGTTCGGCGAAGTAGCCGGTCTCGGCAATACCGTTGGTGCGGACGGAAGCCAAAACCAGCGGAGTCTCGGATGCTTCCGCGTTGATGACACCGTGCAAAGCGGAAGATTTCGCCTCGTCGGGAATCACGACGGTGTAAGCCTCCTTACCCTCGCCGTCGATACGCAGAGAGACCACACCGTCGGAGAGCGTCACGGAAATGTCGCCGCTGCTGGCATCCGTACCCACGGAAGCTGCGGACACCTGCCCGCCGGTAATAGTCCTGACTGTGCCGTCATTGCCGAAGCGGAAGCCGTATGAACATCCCTCGTCACCGGAACCGCTGAAACCGACATCGAATGTCGGGTGTGCGGACGGGCAGGAGAACTCGATGAATCCGTTGTTGTCAACCATATTGGGTGTCACAGCCTTGCCTGCCGTTCCCGCCTCCTGACTTATCATGTCGAGGAAGCCCTTGGAAGTGACCGTCATGCCGTTCCCCGTCCAGCGCACTGTGGCGGTGTCACCCGTGACAGGCATGTTCGTCTTCACGAGCCATGTGCGGTTCATGATATGCCACAGCGTGTCGTTGGGAGAGGTGTATGTCTCCAGCGAGCCTCCGTCATCGCCCCAGAACAGGAAACCCTTGTCCGGCATGCTGTTCCCGTACTCGCGTCCCATGACCAGCAGGTGCGTCTCTGACGGAAGTCCGTAGGCGTTCGCATTGTGATAGCTGTCGTTTTCCGGGAGGGATGCATACAACGGTCCTTCCTCGTAGGAGGTCGTCGATACCGGCTGGCGGAAATCCCATGTGCTGTTGCGTGCCACGGATGTCACCCTGTTGTGGTAGGCACCGGCCTCGTCCCTGTCCCAAGCGAGGTTCCCGTCTCCGTCAAGATAGGAGTCGTTGAGCGTGACGCCGTACTTCATGGCGAGATAGCTTTCCGCCCTGCGCCTCTCACCGGGAGTGAGCAGACGGTTGTAGATGAGCAATTCTGGCGTATAGCCCTCGAAAACGTTGTTGCCGAAGGCGGATGTGTCGAACGGGCCGTTGAAATGCTCGTTGGTAGCACTGTATGTCCCGCCGATGGTCAGCGTTCCGTTCGGGCCGCCCCATATCGAGGTGTTGGGTGCCGCCGCTCGGTAATAGGTCAGTACCTTGGTGGCATGCTCCTTGAAAATGTCCAGCGTCACGGAATCCTTGCCCGTATGCCGCAGATCCTCACCTTCGGTATTTCCATAGTCAAGCGGCGCAACCGAGCCGGGGCGCACAATCTTGTCGTTGGTGACAAGGCTGCTGCCGCCGTCGCCGCTTGCGACACCGTAGATAACCGATTCGTTTGTGAAAGAATAAGGGGCAAACACACCGATGATGGTGGCTTGCGTGAGATTGGAACGGAGAAGGTCGCCCCACTTCGGGGAGTCGCCTTTGGAGAAATCAATCGCTGGATTGAAGTTGAGAAACTTGAGCAGGCTCTTGTCCTGCGTGAAAACGTAAGTCCCGGCGGTGCGGTTGTACGCATACAGTGATAATGAATCACCCGCAAAGTCGAACCAAAGGTAGCGACCTTGCAAATTACTGCTGACCGGTGCGGTCCTGAACCAGACATCCACGCCATCGTCGAATCCACTAGGGGAACGAGCGGGAAGCATGAGTGCCGATAACCCGAACAGGCCAGAAAAGAGGAGAGTCCTTTTCATAAGCGCAATGTGTTAAATGGTTGTACATTATGTAATGTTTTTGTTGTATGTCGGTTATCAGCGTGAAGTTCGTTGGGGGTGTGGCAGGACGTAGAGTCCTTTTGGGAGTAGATGTTCATATTAAACCCCTCTAAACTGTAACTTCACGGCAAAGATACAAAATTTACACAACAACTGTTATTTAAATCAGAATTAATTCTTAAATTTAACATCAATTAATAAAAATCTTTTAAGTATGCCCTGTTTAGATAACAAAAATGATGTTTTATCGAATCAAAATATATCAGAATGTCTTTGAACTTAAGGTATTTGAGACGCAATGTCAGATATGTTTATTTAAGGCTTATATCAAGGAAAAGTGACGTGGCAAGTATTATGCGAATTTCAATGATGAACAAAACGGCATTTACACCTTTATTTATATATAATATAGCAAATTTGGACAAAACAGATAACAATTGTTATTTTATTCGGCTAAAAACTTGTCAGACTGAAGATTTTATAGTACCTTTGCACCTTAGTATCACCGTTGTTGGCAATATTCTTGCTGAGAAGGTGAATACAGAAGGCTTTATTTTGATAATGACAATGATTAAAAATAAGATACAACATATCATCTTTTTGCTGTCATCAGAAGAAAATTCTTCTATGGCTGACGGCAAAATTCTTTCTTGTGCCAATTTGCTTCATGCGAAAGCCCTAGTTATTGTGCTGATTTCTGTCATTATGTTGGTTGCCTGTGAAAGACACACACCAACATGGAAACAAATGGATATCGCAGAGAATCTTATGAATGCCAAGCCAGATTCAGCTCTTGCGGTGTTGGATGGCATCCCAGTCTCTGATGTAAAAGGAAATGAAACATCAGCCAGGTATGCGCTGCTTAAATCTATGGCGTTGGACAAGAACTATATTGATACAACAACATTTAACATCCTTCAACCTGCTATTGATTATTATATTGAGCATGGTACTCCCGATGAGCGACTACGGACATATTATTATCAAGGTAGGATTTATCAGAATCAGGGTGATGATGATGCAGCTATGCAAAGCTTCATGCGGGGAAAAGAATTTTGCCAAGAAGCATCCGATACCTTGGCTATGGCAAACCTCATGGTCGCTCAGGCAACCATCCAATATAGAATATATAAGATAGATGATTTTATAGAAAACAACCTTGAGGCAGCGAATCTGTATAGTGCTATCGGTCGGGCTGACTATGAACTGCTTAGTCTTGTCAATGCTTTGGATGGTGGCATTCTGAACAATGACAAATCGCTTTCGGACAGTGTTTGGACCATCGCAAAACAACGAGTTTCGGAAAATCCGGATTTAAATTCGATTATTATTCCGTACGAACTTTCATACGCGCTTAAATTTGGCAACAAGGAGGATGTTATTAACATTCTGGAACATTGTGAATCTGTCGATTCCATAAATGATATGGTTAAATTAAATGTAGCTGAAGCCTATTATAAAATTGGTGATGCTCGTAACGCCAAACGTGTTTTGGATGCAATACCCATTAAATCTAAATTTCGTTCATCTCTGAAATATTTGGCATTAAAACCTGACATTTTGGAGTTAAACGGAGATTTAGCCGGGGCATTGCACGCATATAAAGATTTTTATATGACCATTGATTCTATTCACATGGGTATTTTTTCTCATGATTTGTTATTTGCCCAATCACGTCATGAAATGGAGAAATCCAACTTGATAGAGAAACAGAGGTTTGACAGACTCATCTGGTTAATTCTGTGCATCATATTTGTTTTACTGATTATCATTGGATATATTTACTATCGCTATAGGATTGGACAGGCTAAAAGCGAATTGGATAATAAGGAGAAAGTAAGATTACAACTGGAACAAGAGAATCTCAAAAAAGCAAATGAAAAGCTTGAGTTGGAGAGACATAATGCCATTCTTGAGAAACAGACCGCAGAATTAGAATGTGAGCGTCAATCTTTGGTCGCAGAAAACCTTCGACTCAAAATAGTGCAACTTGAGAATGAAAGTGAAAGTCTTAAAGAAGTATTGGAAAAACAAAAAGATTTAGCAAAACCCATCGAAGATGCCATCAAAGTCAGGATAGAGATGCTGAATGGACTATTAGCTTCACGAATCACGGATAACGATTCATACGCAGAACCGTATGGAACTTGGAAAGATCAAATTATTCAAGATAAAGACGAGTTTATGAATACCACTCGTCTGGCGTTTAAGGCTTCCCATCCTAAATTTATTGAATACCTTGAACAACATGGACTTACTGAATCAGAGATAAATTATGTATGTCTTTATGCGATTGGACTTCGTGGAAAAGAGGTTGGTGAATATATGCAGCTGAAAAGGCATTATCATATTAGTAGTGATGTACGCAAGAAACTTGATATTGATGAACATCAGACGAACATAGGTATTTACGTTAGAAAACTTATGAAACAACTGTAGTTTGACCAGATAATTACTTTACTGGTTCGGAAACAGTCTATCTACCCAATCCGGTAAATGGACTGTTTTTATATGTTTGTCCCTATATACTATGATAAAAGTGTCAAACTTTGATAGTATGTGTGCAGAAAATGGGTTATTTATTAAAGGCAATATATTATCATTCAGTATAATACAAAATAGAAGCGTCAAACTTTTATTATTGCTCGAAAATAAAGATTATACTAACTTTACGCTGTTATATAATTGAGAATACCAACAAAGAACTAAAATCAATTCTCAACCAACATGGGCATATTCTAACGGGTGAAATTCCTAATGCGCCCTGACAGCGGGAAGCATACAGCCAAAGACAATGGTGTCCGTGGCGACTCGGAATCTGAAGGAAGTCGGCGGCAAATATCTGGTCTAGCATACAGAAACTTGATATTAAGGCTTGTGAGTGTGGATAAGTCTGCCTAATAAGACTAAGTCCTATAGTTGTCCGGAACGCTCGGAGTAAATCAAGCAGACATAAGTTGGAAAGAATATACTCTTAACTGGGGAGGTCTCATGGGCGAGGCGAAAATAGCCAAGCAGTAACAACGAACCATGAGAAGTCAGCAGAGGTCATAGTACCGAATCATGTACTTGGTTTGGGAAGGACTGAATTGTGCAGTTGGATAGTAAACGAGAGTCATCCTTTAGAATCTTTAGTAGCCAGTTGCCGAAAAGGATTGTTTGTACGATAGTAGGACGGAATCCGAGGGTAGTACAAGATTGGTGTTATTCAAAGGAATGACGACAAACAACATCCGACACATAGATATATGTCAAAGCACAAAACCGCCGTATGCCGAACGGCACGTACGGTGGTCTGAGAGGTCGGTAAACGCGACAGTAGGAGATAAGCGCCTGCGATTAGCGTTTACCTCCTACTCGATTGAGCAATTACATTTTTATTGTTGATAACTTTTGGAATGATAGGTTGTGGAAAAAATCAAGTTTTAAAAAAGGAAAATGTAAATGAAACAAATCAAGAACAAGCAACAGAAAATAAAGAAACTGCTGAAGAGCAGCAAGAGAATACTAACAATGATACAGAAGAACAAAGTCAATCTCAAATTGATTATATAAACATAGCACCAGAAGAAGTAAAAATACCAATTCTTATGTATCATTCTATAAGTGATGAAGATCCAAGTAATAATTTATTAGTACCTCCAGCAATGTTTGAGGAACAAATGGCATGGCTTGAAGCAAATAATTTTACAGCTATGAATATGGATGAAGCATTAGAAGCAATGAGAACTGGAAAGGTACCTAAAAGGCCTGTTGTAATAACATTTGATGATGGATATGCAAATAATTATACTAGTGCTTTTCCATCTTTAAAAAATCATAAATTAAAGGCTACATTCTTTGTAATTACCGATGGAGTAGATAATGGTTATTATATGTCATCTGATAATTTAAAAGAAATGCAAGACGCAGGGATGTCAATTGAAAATCATACTGCTAATCATTTAGAATTAAATAACTTATCTAAAACAGATGCTTATGAATCCATAAAAAGAGCTCAAGATTACTTAAGAAATGTTATAGGTTCTGATGGAAATTATCTTTGTTATCCTGTTGGAAAATATAATGATGAAACTATTCAAATAGAAGAAGAATTAGGAATAAAAGCAGCAGTTACAACACAAGGTGGTTTTGCATCAATAAATGATGGACTACATACATTAAAAAGAGTTAGAATATCACCAATGAGTATTGAAGGTTTTGCATCAATATTTTCAGAGTACATTAATTAGATATAAGTAATGCTATAATGAACGATAAATTTATTACAGTGGAGGAAAAATAGTAATGGCAAAAATAACAAGTAAAAATAATAGTTTATTAAGGGATTCAAGAAATAAGGTATCTCCTAAGGTGTATAATCTTTTAATGGAACTAGTTAATGATGATAGAGAAGAACTAGCAGAAATTGTTTTAAAAATAGATTATTTAATAGAATATGCTAATAGTGCAGTTAAAGCAAAGGATTATAATACTGCTTTAGAAACTGT
>ERZ826613.387-NODE-387-length-64811-cov-6.773735_pt1 | contig 64811 bp, 50 predicted proteins | sample MGYA00519925_ERZ826613 | MGnify/ENA primary metagenome ERZ826613 (study PRJEB31778, sample SAMEA3449236) | human gut metagenome | biome: human gut; feature: human-associated habitat; material: faeces | place: United Kingdom | collected 2010/2012 ... | reverse complement strand
CCTGATCACGCCGATGGTACTGCGTCAAGTGGGAGAGTAGGTAGTTGCCGTTTTTTAGAGAGAAGCCTCCATATCGAAATGATATGGAGGCTTTTTGTGTTTGTATAATTCTAATTTTTTGCTTATATTTGCGCCGCACTATTTATTATTAATGTTTAAAGCAAAATTAGAGATGAAGACAAAGTTATTTTGGGCAGCTGTTGCAGTTGCATTTTCTTTCGCCGTGACTTCTTGTGGTAACAAAAAAGCTGCTAATACTGAAGTGGAAGCTACCGAAGTTGAAGTTGTAGAAGAAGCACAGGCATGTGATTCAGTACAGGCTTGCTGCAAGGCAGATTCGGCTGCTTGTGATAGCACAAAAGCTTGCTGCAAAGAGAAAAAAGAATGTGATAAAGCTTGCGACAAGAAGTAATTCTTATCACATAGGAGCATATAAAAAGGGGGATACATCATGTATCCCCCTTTTTTGTTATACTTTATAGAGTTATTTAATAGCAAACTTATAAAATGATGCTTTTTTAGATAAAAAAGTAACGAATTTGTTTGTGTGCTACGAAATTATCTATACCTTTGCACCGTTATAATAAAAACAAGAAGATAAAAATGATACAGAACTTTACATATATTCTACTGTGTGGTATTATTATTCTACTGGCAAAGTTTAGTGGAAGTGAGTGCTGTGCGTGAATATATATGTAAGATGCAATGATATATGAAGCCTTTCTCACTTCCAAGTGTGAAAGGCTTTTTTTATGGAACATAAATTAAATACAATAAAGCAATGAGTGACAAATTATTTATTTTCGACACAACGCTCCGCGATGGCGAGCAGGTTCCGGGATGCCAATTGAATACAGTGGAAAAGATTCAGGTAGCAAAGGCATTGGAACTGCTGGGCGTGGATGTTATTGAAGCCGGATTCCCGATTTCCAGTCCGGGAGATTTCAACTCTGTTATTGAAATATCCAAAGCGGTGACATGGCCTACTATTTGCGCATTAACCCGTGCGGTACAAAAAGATATAGATGTAGCTGCGGATGCTCTGAAGTTTGCCAAGCACAAACGTATTCATACAGGTATCGGTACATCGGATTCGCATATCAAGTATAAATTCAATTCCAATCGTGAGGAAATCATCGAGCGTGCAGTAGCTGCCGTGAAGTATGCCCGTCGTTATGTGGATGATGTGGAGTTCTATGCAGAAGATGCAGGTCGTACGGACAATGAATATCTGGCTCGTGTGGTGGAAGCTGTAATTAAAGCGGGTGCTACAGTAGTGAACATTCCGGATACGACCGGTTACTGTCTGCCGGATGAATATGGAGCGAAGATCAAGTATTTGATGGAGCATGTGAGTGGTATTGAGAAAGCGATTCTTTCTACGCACTGTCATAATGACTTGGGAATGGCTACTGCAAATACGATGGCCGGTGTACTGAATGGTGCCCGCCAGGTAGAGGTTACTATCAATGGTATCGGTGAACGCGCAGGTAATACTTCGCTTGAGGAAGTGGCTATGATTATCAAATGTCATAAAGATATTGAAATTGAAACGAACATCAATACACAGAAGATTTATCCGACAAGCCGCATGGTTTCAAGCTTGATGAACATGCCGGTGCAGCCTAACAAGGCTATCGTAGGTCGCAATGCCTTTGCGCATTCATCGGGTATCCATCAGGATGGTGTGTTGAAGAATGTGCAGACTTACGAAATTATCGACCCGCACGATGTGGGTATCGACGATAATTCTATCGTATTGACTGCCCGTAGCGGACGTGCTGCTTTGAAGAATCGTTTGCAGGTATTAGGCGTGGAGCTTGAACAGGAACAACTGGACAAAGTATATGAAGCTTTCCTGAAATTGGCGGATAAGAAGAAAGATATTAATGATGATGATATCCTGGTGCTTGCCGGTGCAGACCGCACACAGAACCACCGCGTGAAACTGGAATATCTGCAAGTGACCAGTGGAGTAGGTGTGCGTTCGGTTGCCAGTCTGGGACTGAATATCTCCGGTGAAAAGTTTGAAGCGGCTGCCAGTGGAAACGGTCCGGTAGATGCAGCGATAAAGGCTTTAAAGAAGATCATCGACCGCCACATGACACTGAAGGAATTTACTATTCAGGCTATCAGCAAGGGTAGTGACGATATGGGTAAGGTACACATGCAGGTGGAATATGACAATCATATCTATTATGGTTTCGGTGCGAATACGGATATTATTGCCGCATCGGTAGAAGCTTATATCGATTGTATCAATAAGTTCAAATCATAAGACTAACCTCAATTATAAATTGTAAAATCGTAATAAATCTGATGAATACATTATTTGATAAAATCTGGGATGCCCACGTGGTTCAGCAAGTGGAAGATGGTCCCACACAGTTATATATAGATCGCCTTTATTGTCATGAAGTAACCAGTCCGCAGGCTTTTGCGGGAATGCGTGCACGCGGTATCCAATGTTTCCGTCCGGAAAAGATTGTTTGTATGCCCGACCATAATACGCCGACCCACGATCAGGACAAGCCGATTGAAGATCCGATCTCCAAAACACAGGTGGATACACTGGCCAAGAATGCGGAAGATTTTGGATTGACACATTTCGGCATGTTGCATAAGAAGAATGGCATCATCCATGTGGTAGGTCCGGAAAGGGGATTGACATTGCCGGGAATGACGATTGTGTGTGGTGACTCGCATACTTCAACGCACGGTGCGATGGGAGCAGTAGCTTTTGGTATCGGTACAAGTGAGGTCGAAATGGTAATGGCTTCACAATGTATCTTGCAGACACGCCCCAAGACAATGCGCATCACAGTGGACGGAAAATTGGGTAAAGGTGTGACGGCAAAAGATATTGCTCTTTATATGATGTCTAAAATGACAACGAGTGGTGCAACCGGTTATTTTGTGGAATATGCCGGAGAAGCAGTTCGCAGTCTGACCATGGAAGGACGCCTGACGCTGTGCAACCTGAGTATAGAAATGGGTGCACGTGGTGGTATGGTGGCACCGGATGAAGTGACATTCGAATATATCAAAGGCCGTGAATATGCTCCGGCGGGTGAGGAATGGGAGAAGGCGTTGGCATACTGGAAGACGTTGAAGAGCGATGAGAATGCTACGTTTGATAAAGAAGTGCATTTTGATGCAGCGGATATCGAACCGATGATTACGTACGGAACAAATCCGGGTATGGGTATGGGTATCACGCAGCACATTCCCACGACTGACGGAATGGGAGAGGCTGCAAAAGCTTCATTCCTGAAATCAATGGATTATATGGGCTTCCAACCCGGTGAGGGAGTATTGGGAAAGAAGATAGATTATGTGTTTTTGGGTGCTTGTACGAATGGACGTATTGAAGATTTCCGTGCTTTCGCCTCGTTAGTGAAAGGCCATAAGAAGGCGGAACATGTGGTTGCCTGGTTGGTACCCGGTTCGTGGATGGTAGATGCACAGATTCGTGAAGAAGGTCTGGATAAGGTATTGGAGGAAGCAGGTTTTGCTATCCGCCAGCCGGGATGTTCGGCTTGTCTGGCAATGAATGATGATAAGGTACCCGCCGGAATGTATGCGGTTTCTACAAGTAACCGTAACTTTGAAGGTCGTCAGGGACCGGGTTCACGCACATTGCTTGCCAGTCCGCTGGTAGCAGCTGCGGCAGCAGTGACGGGAGTGATTACGGACCCGAGAGAACTGATGTAATTTCAGTCCTCCTGGCAGAAGTCATTAATAATAAGTATTTCAAAATCAAAGATAAGAAACAATGAAACAGAAATTCAATATCATCACCAGTACTTGTGTGCCTCTCCCGTTGGAGAATGTAGATACAGACCAGATCATTCCTGCACGTTTTCTGAAAGCTACGACTAAAGAGGGCTTTGGCGAGAACCTGTTCCGCGACTGGCGGTATGACAAACAAGGAAACAAAATCGACTCTTTCGTTTTGAACGATCCGACCTATAGCGGACAGGTGCTTGTAGCCGGAAAGAACTTCGGTTCGGGCAGTAGCCGCGAGCATGCAGCATGGGCCATTGCAGATTATGGTTTCCGCGTGGTGGTCAGCAGTTTCTTTGCAGATATCCACAAGAATAATGAACTGAATAATTTCGTATTGCCTGTAGTGGTGAGCGAACCGTTCCTGAAGGAATTGTTTGATTCCATTGCCGCCGATCCGAAAACAGAGGTAGTGGTGAACCTGCCGGAACAGACAATCACCAACAAAGCAACAGGCAAAAGTGAGACTTTCGAAATCAATGCTTACAAGAAACATTGCCTGATGAATGGCTTGGATGACATCGATTTCCTGGTAGAGAATAAAGATAAAATAGAAGCGTGGGAAAATAAAAATGAAGTATAAACAGCCCCAAATAGAAATCATGGACACCACGCTCCGCGACGGTGAGCAAACCAGCGGTGTGTCGTTCGTCCCCCATGAAAAGCTGATGATAGCCCGTCTGCTACTGGAAGAACTGAAAGTAGACAGGGTGGAAGTGGCTTCGGCACGGGTTTCGGACGGTGAGTTCGACGCAGTCAAGATGATATGTGACTGGGCGGCGCGGCGTAATTTATTGCCCCGGGTGGAGGTGTTGGGTTTCGTAGACGGGCATACGTCGGTAGACTGGATACACGCTACCGGCTGCCGCGTCATTAATCTTCTGTGCAAAGGTTCGCTGAAGCATTGCACCTGTCAGTTGAGAAAGACCCCTGAAGAACATATCGAGGATATTATTGGCGTAGTGAATTATGCCAATGAGCAGGATATGGAGGTGAATATTTATCTGGAAGACTGGAGCAACGGGATGAAAGATTCTCCGGAGTATGTCTTCCAGATGGTGGATGCACTGATGCACACAAATATCAAACGGTATATGTTGCCTGATACATTGGGTGTGCTGAATCCTTTGCAGGTCATCGAATATATGCGGAAGATGGTGAAGCGCTATCCGCATGCTCACTTCGATTTCCATCCGCATAATGACTACGACCTGGCAGTGAGCAATGTGCTGGCTGCTGTGCTGAGTGGTGCGAAGGGACTTCATACCACAATCAACGGTCTGGGTGAACGTGCCGGTAATGCGCCGTTGTCCAGTGTGCAGGCTATTCTGAAAGACCATTTCAATGCTATCACTAACATTGACGAAGGCCGTCTGAATGAAGTCAGCCGGGTGGTTGAATCTTATTCGGGCATCGTCATACCCGCCAATAAACCGATTGTAGGTGAAAATGTGTTCACGCAGGTAGCGGGAGTACATGCAGATGGAGACAATAAGAGTAACCTTTATTGCAACGACCTGTTACCCGAGCGTTTCGGACGTAAGCGGGAATATGCACTGGGTAAGAACAGTGGTAAGGCGAATATCCGTAAGAATCTGGAAGATCTGGGACTGACGCTGGATGAGGATTCCATGCGTAAGGTGACGGAACGGATTATCGAGTTGGGTGACAAGAAAGAACTGGTTACCCAGGAAGATTTGCCTTATATCGTTTCGGATGTACTGAAGCACGGAGTGATGAATGAGAAAGTGAAACTGAAGACATACATCGTGAACCTTGCTTACGGTCTGAAGCCGATGGCTACGCTGAAGATTGAAATCAACGGACAGGAGTTTGAAGAAAGTTCCAGCGGTGACGGTCAGTATGATGCTTTTGTACGTGCTCTGCGTAAGATTTATAAGGTGACGTTGGGACGCAAATTCCCCATGCTGACGAACTATGCCGTAACCATCCCTCCCGGTGGGCGTACCGATGCTTTTGTGCAGACAGTGATTACCTGGAGCTATGACGGCACAGTGTTCCGTACACGCGGACTGGATGCCGACCAGACGGAGGCAGCGATTAAGGCGACGATGAAGATGCTGAATATCATTGAGGATGACTATGAACTTAAAAAATCAGAATGATGAACCCTGTTGAGGGAAAGAAAATAGAAGAATACCTAAAAAAATAAAGAAAACAATGGATTTTAAAATTGCAGTATTAGCCGGTGACGGCATTGGCCCGGAGATTTCCACCGTAGGTGTGGACGTAATGACCGCCGTATGTGAGAAGTTTGGACATAAAGTAAACTACGAATATGCCATCTGCGGTGCAGATGCTATCGACAAAGTGGGCGATCCGTTCCCCGAAGCTACTTATGAAGTTTGTAAAAACGCAGATGCCGTTTTGTTCTCGGCTGTAGGCGATCCGAAATTTGACAATGATCCTACTGCCAAAGTACGTCCCGAACAGGGCCTGCTGGCTATGCGTAAGAAACTGGGATTGTTTGCCAATATCCGTCCGGTACAAACTTTCAAATGTCTGCTCCATAAATCACCGCTTCGTGCAGAACTGGTGGATGGCGCAGATTTTCTTTGTATCCGCGAGCTGACCGGTGGTATGTATTTCGGCGAGAAGTATCAGGACAACGACAAAGCGTATGATACCAATATGTACACTCGTCCGGAGATTGAACGTATTCTGAAAGTTGGTTTCGAGTATGCCATGAAACGCAATAAGCACCTCACGGTGGTAGATAAAGCCAATGTGCTCGCATCTTCACGCCTGTGGAGACAGATTGCCCAGGAAATGGCACCGCAATATCCTGAAGTGACTACGGACTATATGTTCGTGGACAATGCAGCCATGAAGATGATTCAGGAGCCTAAATTCTTTGATGTAATGGTTACTGAAAATACATTCGGTGATATCCTTACGGATGAAGGTTCTGTAATCAGTGGCTCTATGGGATTGCTTCCTTCGGCTTCTACAGGCGAAAGCACTCCTGTATTCGAACCGATCCACGGTTCATGGCCACAAGCTAAAGGTTTGAACATCGCTAATCCGTTGGCGCAAATCCTTTCGGCTGCCATGTTATTCGAATATTTCAATTTGCTGGAAGAAGGCGCATTGATTCGCAAAGCTGTAGATGCTTCTTTGGATGCTAACGTTCGTACACCGGAAATTCAGGTAGAAGGTGGTGCGAAGTATGGTACCAAAGAAGTAGGAGCATGGGTGGTAGATTATATCAAACGTAGCTAATCTTCGGCAAATACGGCTTCACAATGTTCGCCCGGAACTTCAAACTCCAGGGTGGCATGGCCGATACCGAAATCTTCAAGCCGGTGGCGAATAAGGTGTTTCACCTCTTGCATACCTTCCGATTGCTTTAAAACAATATGGGCTGTCAGTGCATTCTCTGTGGTGCTGATGGCCCATATATGTATATGGTGAACGTCATTAACACCGGGAAGGGCACGGATGGCTTCTACTACTTTTTGACTGTCTATACTCGTGGGCACGCCATCCAGCGTTAGGCGAAGACTGTCATGCAGTAAATTCCACGTAGAGATGAGAATGACAACAGCCACAATCAGACCGATAATCGGGTCGATAATATACCAGCCGGTCCGGCTGATAACGATACCTGCCACTAATACTCCCACTGATACCAAAGCATCTGCCGCCATATGCAGATAAGCTCCTTTTACGTTCAGGTCTTTTTCCTTATCTTTCATAAAGAGGAAAGCCGTGAATGCATTGATAAGTACTCCCACACCCGCTACCCAAGCAATGGCTCCACCGGGAACAACTGCCGGATTATTCAGCTTATGAATACTTTCGATGACAATGGCGCCTACGGCTACCAGCAAAATGACTGCATTAAGCAAGGATACCAGGATTGTACTTTTTTTATAACCATACGTATATCGTTCATTGGCTTTGACTTTGGCCAGACGGAAAGCCAGCAATGCCAGCACGAGACTGACTACATCGCTTAAATTGTGTCCTGCATCGGAAAGCAGCGCGAGGGAATCGAACCAGAAACCGGCTGCAAACTCTATGACGACAAAAGCTAAATTGAGAACAATGCCTATAATAAATGCCTTGTTCAGCGACTCTGCGTTGATGGCATGGCTATGCTGATGTGAATGTTTGTGTGACATATATTTAATAAGGTGTAAGAGTTATATAAATTTTATTATGCAAATTTACGTGATAGAAATGTAACACTTGAGCAGCGAAATAGTTTTTTATCTATCTTTGCTTAGAAACGAAGATAAGCTGTACCTCTGCATAAAAAATGAACGAGTTCATTTTATTCTGCTTTCGGTTTGCATTATCTTTGTACAAAGATACCTGCAAGTGAGGATATTTAATAATTAGATTGTTATGGCAAAAATAGCAAAGAACCTGACGGAACTTATCGGTCGCACTCCGCTTATGGAATTAGCGGAATACAGTCGTAAATATGGACTGAAACAGAATATTATCGCAAAGTTGGAAGCGTTCAATCCGGCTGGGAGTGTGAAAGATCGTGTGGCGCTTGCCATGATCGAAGATGCAGAAGCGCGCGGAGCACTGAAGCCCGGTGCGACGATTATAGAGCCTACCAGTGGAAATACTGGTGTGGGACTGGCGATGGTTGCTACAATCAAAGGATATCACCTGATGCTCACGATGCCCGAAACCATGAGTATAGAGCGTCGTAATCTGCTGAAAGCACTGGGTGCTGAAATTGTACTGACAGATGGATTGACCGGTATGGCAGGCTCCATTGCAAAAGCGCAGGAGTTGAGGGCGTCTATTCCTGGTTCAATCATCCTTCAACAATTTGAAAATCCTTCTAACGCACAGATTCATACGCTCACTACAGGTGAAGAAATCTGGACGGATACAGACGGAAAAGTGGATGTCTTTGTAGCCGGAGTGGGAACAGGCGGAACCATCTGTGGAGTGGCACGTGCCTTGAAAAAACATAATCCGGATGTGTATATTGTTGCCGTAGAACCGGAATCATCTCCTGTATTGGAAGGCGGAGTGGAAGGGCCACATCGTATTCAGGGAATCGGAGCCAATTTTATTCCTGCTATTTATGATGCCTCCGTTGTAGATGAAGTGCTTCCTGTGCCCGATGATGAAGCAATTCGTGGCGGACGCGAGTTGGCGTCTACCGAAGGATTACTGGCGGGCATATCTTCCGGTGCGGCTGTATATGCAGCGCGTTTGCTGGCACAACGTCCGGATTTTGCGGATAAGAAGATTGTAGTTCTTCTGCCTGATACGGGAGAGCGTTATCTGTCGACAGAGCTGTTTGCATTTGAAACTTATCCGTTGGATTAGTCATCCTTATTAAACGTTTCGTTGCATATTAGGGAACAAAATATTTCCTCGTGTGGAACAAATAGTTTCAAGCGATGAAACCAGCAGTTTCTCGGTGTGAAACCAGGAGTTTCAAGCAATGAAACTAATAGTTCCAAGTAATGAAACTAACGGTTTCAAGTAATGAAACAAATGATTCCCTTCCTTGAAACATAATCTTTAAATAAATTAAAAATGAAGAAGTCTATTCTTTCTTTCCTTGTATATATAATAGGTGTATCTCCTGTGTTTGCCCAAACTTACCAGGAACTTTCGGACCGTGCCATTGCTTGTACGGAACAAGATAGTCTGGCACAGGCGGAAAATTATATCCGCCAGGCTTTGAAACTGGAACCTGCTAATCCGCATAATGCCTTATTGTTTTCTAATCTCGGTACTATCCAACGTCGGCAACGGGATTATGATCAGGCTTTAGAATCTTACACGTATGCCTTGAATATTGCTCCACGGGCTGTTCCCATTCTCTTGAATCGTGCCGCACTGAATCTCGAAATGGGACGGAATGAGCAGGCACGTGTAGACTATTCTTTAGTGCTGGATCTGGAAAAGGATAACCGGGAAGCGCTCTTGATGCGTGCCTATATTTATGTGACCCAGCGCGATCTCAAATTTGCCCGGGCAGATTATGAACGATTACTGAAGCTCGATCCTCAGAATTATAATGCCCGTTTAGGACTCGCCACTCTGGAGCAAAAAGATGGAAACTTACAGAAAGCCTTGGAGATATTGAATAAGATGCTGGTAGAAGATCCGCAGGATGCAGCCTTATACGTAGCACGTGCGGGGATAGAACAGGATATGCAGCATGTTGATCTGGCAATGATTGATCTGGAAGAAGCTCTAAAATTGAATCCTTCGCAGACGGAAGCCTATCTGATGCGCGGACAGATTTATCTGTCCCAGAAGAAGAAAAATTTGGCAAAGCAGGATTTTGAGAAAGCAATGTCTCTTGGAGTGCCGCAGGCGGATCTCAGGGGATTGCTACAGCAATGCAAATGATAAGTGGTTTACATCTTTAGTATATTATTTATACCATAAGAAATTCCGCAAACGGGTTGTTAAACGTATTTCTTGATTAACTCGACAAAATCCTTCCCGTATTTCTTCTTTTTATATTCACCGATTCCGCTGATATTGCCGAATGCTTCCATTGTAATAGGGCGGGCAGTGCTGAGTAAATGCAATACCTTGTCGGACAGTACAATATAGGCCGGTAGTGCTTCTTGATCTGCAAGCCTTTTCCGTAACGCACGCAGGGCTTCGAAAAGTTCTTCACTTTCCGTGTTCGGTAACCCCAATGGTAGCTCTCTGACCGGAATGGTTGATTTTTTCTTTCGCCCTTTGGCGGGTGCGAACTCTTCACGCCGGATTACTGCCAACCGTGCTTGTGCCCGCCCGAAGAGAACATCACTACCGCTACTTGTTATTTTCAGATGGTTGTTTTCGTTGTATGCTATTTCAAAATAACCCAGTTGTAGCATTTGTAACAAGTAGTCCTGCCAGTCACGGGCAGGAACTTCACGTCCGGCACCGAAAGTTTTCAGTCGCTGGTAGCCTTTCTCCGATACATCCGGAGTATTATTTCCGCGCAAGATATCTACAAGAATACTCGTGCCGATTTGCTGTTCCGTACGGACGATAGCACTTAGAGCTTTTTGTACAATCACAGTTCCGTCAAAACGTTGGGGTGGATTCTTGCAGACATCACAGTTCCCGCAATCCTCTGTAGTGGCTTCACCGAAATAACTCAACAGGATGCGACGCCGGCAAACATCAGCTTCAGCATATTGTTGCATACGTTGTAACTTCTCTAGGTTGATACCTTGTTGACCGCTTTCCGTCGCAAACTTGGTTAATAGAATGAGGTCGGCCAGAGAATAAAATAAGAGAGTATCACTTGGCAATCCATCTCGTCCGGCACGCCCGATCTCCTGGTAAAAACTCTCTATACTCTTAGGTAGATTGTAATGGATGACCCAGCGCACATTACTTTTATCAATTCCCATACCGAAAGCAATCGTGGCACAAACTATTTGTACACGGTCGTTGATGAAATCATCCTGTGCTTCATCCCTTCGGGCGGAGGATAATCCGGCATGATAAACGGCTACACGGAGCCCTTGCTTTTGCAGCATCTGTGCTACTGTCTCCGTTTTGCTGCGACTCATGCAATAGATGATGCCGCTTTCACCGCGATGGCGATCAATGAAATCCAGTATGGCTTTACTCTTTTCTTTCTGTTGGTATCCCCGTTTTACGGTAAGACTCAGGTTGGGGCGGTCGAAAGAAGAGATGAAAACCTTCGGCTGGTTGAGGTGTAACTGCCGTACAATATCTTCACGTGTAATTTTATCTGCTGTAGCTGTAAGAGCTATGACCGGAATATTTGGAAACATCTCGCGTATGAATCCCATTTGTGCATATTCCGGACGGAAATCATGTCCCCATTGTGAAATACAATGCGCTTCATCGATGGCAAATAATGAGATGTGCATATCTCTTAAAAGATAGTTGGCTTCTGCTATTAATTTCTCAGGCGAAATGTAGAGTAATTTCAGCTTTCCTTCCATGCAAGAACGGCGTAGGGCGGCATTTTCCGTCTCGTCGTTACTGCTGTTCAGAGCACCCGCAGCTACACCGTTGGCACAAAGTGATTCCACCTGATCTTTCATCAGGGAAATTAAAGGGGAAACTACGACGGCAGTTCCTTCGCATAACAGGGCCGGAAGCTGGTAACAAATGGACTTTCCACCTCCGGTAGGCATCAATACCAAGGAATCTTTTCCGGCCAGTAATGTGCGGATAATCTCTTCTTGTAAGGGGCGGAAACTATCGTAACCAAAATATCGTTTAAGCGTCTGTATCATTTTCGTTGATAAAGTTTTATCCTGCAAAGGTACATTAATTATTGTATATAAAACAAGCTGATAAACGTATTCATTTTATATCATAACCTCTTTTGCAAAAGTTAAAGTTTCTTATTAAATCGGCTTAAAGACTACTTTTCAACCTTTTTCGTTGTTTATAGATCAAAAATATGTACGAGAAAAGTTGCGTATTAGAAAAAAATGTCAGACTTTTGTAAAGTCTAAAGGAAAATCCTTCGGGCTTTCATTTTTTAACAAACCCTAACCAGTTAATTCAAATGAGTGATTTAGAAAACAAGAATCAGGAAGCGGCTACAAAGAAGCGCCCCTATAACCTGAGAGAGAAAAAAGAGAAGAATGCTGCTTACCGCTCGTTGATTCGTCCGGAATTGGCAGATGAATTGTATGACAAGATATTGAATATCGTGGTTGTGCAGAAGAAGTACAAAGATCCCGATTACTCGGCTAAAGACTTGGCGAAAGAGTTGAAAACCAACACTCGCTATTTGTCTGCTGTAGTAAATTCTCGTTTTGGTATGAACTATTCATGCCTATTGAATGAGTACAGAGTAAAAGATGCTAAGCATTTATTGACGGACAAGAGATATGCCGACAAGAATGTAGAGGAAATTAGCACGATGGTAGGTTTTGCCAACCGTCAGTCTTTCTACGCTGCATTTTACAAAAATGTAGGTGAAACTCCTAACGGATATCGCAAAAAACACGCAGATAAAAAACAATAATTCTGCGTAGAACAATGTATAAAAAGGAAATATTCCGGAGCAACTGTTTCGGAATACTTCCTTTTCGTCTTTTCTAAATACCAACTCACATATCTCCCGACACATGAAGAAACAACTAATAGCATGTGCCGCTTTTGCATTGCTGACAGCTTGTAGCGGCTCGAAGACAACAACTGCCGAGGCAGATAAATTTGATTATACAGTGGAACAATTTGCAGACTTACAAATATTACGTTACCGGGTTCCCGGTTTCGAGAACTTGTCGCTCCAACAGAAAGAGCTGGTGTATTACCTTACGGAAGCTGCTTTGCAGGGCCGTGACATTCTCTTCGATCAGAATGGAAAATATAACCTGCGTATTCGGAGAACGTTGGAAGCTGTTTATACAGGATATAAAGGAGACAAAAATACGCCTGATTTTAAGGCGATGGAAGTGTACCTTAAACGTGTGTGGTTCTCTAATGGCATTCACCACCATTATGGCTCTGAGAAGTTCGTGCCTGGTTTTGCTCCCGAATTTTTCAAAGAGGCTATGCTGAGTGTAGATGCCTCTACATTGCCGCTGGCTGAAGGACAAACCGTGGAGCAATTATGTGATGAATTATTTCCGGTTATTTTTGATCCAGCTGTGATGCCGAAACGCGTGAACCAGGCAGCAGGAGAGGACTTAGTGTTGACTTCTGCTTGCAACTATTATGACGGTGTGACGCAGAAAGAAGCTGAAGACTTCTATAATGCAATGAAAGACCCGAAAGATGAAACGCCTGTTTCTTACGGTCTGAACAGTCGTCTGGTGAAGGAAAACGGCAAGATTCAGGAAAAGATCTGGAAAGTGGGTGGTCTGTACGGACAGGCTATCGATAAGATTGTATACTGGCTGAAGAAAGCGGAAGGCGTAGCTGAAAATCCGGAACAGAAGGCTGTGATTGCCGAACTGATAAAGTTTTATGAGACCGGTGATCTGAAGACTTTTGATGAATATGCTATCCTTTGGGTGAAAGATTTGAATTCCCTTGTGGACTTTGTGAATGGATTTACTGAAAGCTATGGTGATCCGTTGGGTATGAAGGCAAGCTGGGAATCATTGGTAAACTTTAAGGATATGGAAGCTACGCATCGTACTGAGGTTATCAGTGGCAATGCGCAATGGTTTGAAGATCATTCTCCGGTAGATAAACAATTCAAGAAAGATGAAGTGAAAGGTGTTTCCGCCAAGGTGATTACTGCTGCTATTCTGGCCGGTGACCTTTATCCGGCAACGGCTATCGGTATCAATTTACCTAACTCCAACTGGATACGTAGCCATCATGGTTCTAAATCTGTGACTATCGGTAATATTACGGATGCATATAATAAGGCGGCTCATGGCAACGGATTCAATGAAGAGTTTGTATATAGCGATGCCGAATTGCAGTTGATAGATAAATATGCCGATCTGACAGGCGAACTCCATACGGACTTGCATGAATGTTTGGGACATGGTTCCGGAAAGTTGCTTCCGGGAGTTGATCCGGATGCTTTGAAAGCCTATGGCTCCACAATTGAGGAAGCGCGTGCGGACTTGTTTGGCCTGTATTATGTAGCTGATCCTAAGTTGGTAGAATTGGGACTAACACCCAATGAAGATGCTTACAAAGCAGAATATTATACTTATCTGATGAACGGCCTGATGACACAGCTGGTTCGCATTGAACCGGGGAATAATGTGGAAGAAGCCCACATGCGTAATCGTCAGCTCATTACCCGCTGGGTGTTTGAGAAAGGTGCGGCGGATAAAGTAGTAGAACTGGTGAAGAAAGATGGTAAGACTTATGTGGTGGTGAACGATTACGAAAAACTGCGTGAACTCTTCGGTGAATTACTGTCCGAGATCCAACGTATCAAATCAACAGGCGACTATCAAGGTGCTCATGATTTGGTGGAAAACTATGCAGTGAAGGTAGATCCGGCTTTGCATGCCGAAGTTCTGGAACGTTATAAGAAACTGAATCTGGCTCCGTACAAGGGATTTGTAAATCCGAAATATGAAGCAGTAGTAGATGCAGCCGGTAAGATAACCGATGTGAAGGTGACTTATGACGAAGGTTATGCAGAACAAATGTTGCGTTACAGTAAGAATTATTCTAATCTGCCTTCTATTAATAATTAACTATAAATCATTGTTTTGTGGATTTACATGAACAACTGAAAGAAATAAAGACACAGTTCCGCCTCTCTATGAACGGGGCTGTGTCTCAAAGTATGCGTGAAAAGGGACTGGTCTACAAATTGAATTTCGGTGTAGAACTTCCCCGCATCAAGGCAATTGCCGAAGGATATGAAAAAGATCACTCATTGGCGCAAGCTTTGTGGAAAGAGGATATCCGTGAATGTAAGATTCTGGCAGGGCTGTTGCAGCCGGTAGACAGCTTCTTTCCGGAGATTGCTGATATCTGGGTGGAAAGCATTCAGAATATTGAAATAGCGGAACTTACTTCTATGAATCTGTTCCAGCATCTTCCTTATGCTCCTGCGAAGTCTTTTCAATGGATTGCCGATGAGCGGGAGTATGTACAGACGTGCGGGTTTCTCACCATTGCCCGGTTGCTGATGAAAAAGGGGGATATGAATGAACGTACTGCGAACGAATTTCTCGACCAGGCGGTTTGCGCTTTTATTTCCGGTTCCTACCACGTGCGCAATGCAGCTATGGCGGCCATTCGCCGCTTCATGCAACATAGTGAAGAACATGCTTTCCAAGTGTGCCGTCGGGTGGAAGAGATGGAACATTCCGAATCGGAAGCCGAACAGTTGCTATATAATCTTGTAAGAGAAGAAATAGAATAAAGTGATAGGGTGATTACTCTATCACTCTTTTTTTGTTTTTTTTCCCCTTTCTCATTTGCTTTCCGCAAAAAAGGCTTAACTTTGTTGGCTGTAAAAAACTGCGCCGCCAAAATGGAAAGTCAGAATGTGAAAGATACGGTAAAGCAGATATTCACTGAATATCTCAACGCGAACGGGCATCGCAAGACTCCCGAACGCTATGCCATACTCGATACTATCTATTCCATTGATGGTCATTTTGACATCGATACGCTTTATTCGCTGATGGCTGACCAGGAGAATTTCCGTGTGAGCCGCGCGACTCTTTACAATACTATTATCCTTCTCATCAATGCACGACTGGTAATCAAACATCAGTTCGGAAATTCCTCCCAATACGAAAAGAGCTATAACCGTGATACGCATCACCATCAAATCTGTACGCAGTGTGGCAAGGTGACTGAATTTCAGAACGAAGAGTTACAGCAGGCGATTGGGAATACTAAGTTGAGTCGGTTCAGTCTGTCACATTATTCGCTTTATCTGTATGGATTGTGCAGTAAGTGCGACCGCGCTAACAAACGTAAGAAGAAAAATAATAACCATAAGAAAGAAAAATGAAAGTAGATGTTCTATTAGGATTACAATGGGGCGACGAAGGCAAAGGCAAAGTCGTTGACGTATTAACTCCGAGATACGATGTTGTGGCTCGCTTCCAAGGCGGACCGAATGCCGGACATACACTCGAGTTTGAAGGGCAGAAGTATGTGCTCCGTTCTATTCCCTCGGGAATTTTCCAAGGTGACAAGGTGAATATCATTGGTAATGGCGTGGTGCTTGATCCGGCTCTCTTCAAGGCAGAGGCTGAAGCATTGGAAGCATCCGGTCATAACCTGAAAGCGCGCTTGCATATTTCTAAGAAAGCGCATCTCATCTTGCCGACCCACCGCATATTGGACGCCGCTTACGAAGCTGCGAAAGGTGATGCTAAAGTAGGCACGACGGGTAAAGGTATCGGTCCGACTTATACCGATAAGATTAGTCGTAACGGTCTGCGTGTAGGTGATATCCTGCATAACTTCGAACAGAAATATGCCGAAGCCAAAGCTCGTCATGAGCAAATTCTGAAAGGTTTGAATTATGAGTATGACCTGACAGAGATTGAAAAGGCCTGGATGGAGGGTATTGAGTACCTGAAGCAATTCCCGTTGGTAGACAGCGAGCATGAGATTAATAACCTGCTGAACGATAATAAGTCAGTACTTTGTGAAGGTGCTCAGGGCACGATGTTGGATATCGACTTTGGTTCATATCCGTTTGTTACTTCTTCCAATACTATTTGTGCAGGTGCATGTACCGGTTTGGGTGTGGCTCCTAATAAGATTGGTGAAGTCTATGGTATCTTCAAAGCATACTGTACACGTGTAGGTGCAGGTCCGTTCCCTACGGAGCTGTTTGATAAGACAGGTGACCAGATTTGTACACTGGGACATGAGTTCGGTTCGGTAACAGGTCGTAAACGTCGTTGCGGCTGGATTGACTTGGTGGCGTTGAAGTATGCCATTATGGTAGACGGTGTTACCAAATTGATCATGATGAAGAGCGATGTACTCGATTCATTCGAAACAATCAAAGCCTGTGTAGCTTATAAAGTAAACGGTGAAGAAATTGATTATTTTCCGTATGACATCAGCGAAGGTCTTGAGCCGGTTTATGTTGAGTTGCCCGGTTGGGAAACTGACATGACAAGAATGCAGAGCGAAGATGAATTCCCAGAAGAATTCAATGCTTACCTGACATTCCTGGAAGAACAACTTGGTGTGCCCATCAAGATTGTTTCCGTAGGTCCTGATCGTGGACAGACGATTGAACGTTATACAGAAGAGTAAGTCTAACTATATTATAATGAGATTACATCAGATATACATGCTGATGTAATCTCATTTTTTATTAACCCATCCGCATACTTTATGATGAAAACACACCTTTTTTTATCCCTTTTGTTTGCAGCATCCTTTTTGCCTGCAAAGGCGCAGACTTATCAACCGTCTGCCGAGAACCTGAAAGCCCGTCAGGAGTTTCAAGACAATAAGTTTGGAATATTCCTGCACTGGGGACTATACTGTATGTTGGCTACCGGTGAGTGGACGATGACCAATAAAGATTTGAACTATAAAGAATATGCCAAACTTGCCGGAGGTTTCTATCCTTCCAAGTTTAGTGCGGCTGAATGGGTAAGTGCCATTAAGGCATCGGGAGCCAAATATATCTGCTTTACAAGTCGCCACCATGAAGGGTTCTCTATGTTTCATACCAAGTATTCCGATTATAATATTGTAGATGCAACCCCTTTCAAGCGCGATGTAGTAAAAGAATTGGCAGACGAATGTCATAAACAAGGTATTCGGCTTCATTTCTATTATTCCCATATCGACTGGTATCGTGAAGACGCACCTTGGGGACGTACAGGGCGTGGAACCGGAAGGCCTAATCCGAAAGGAGACTGGAAAAGCTATTATACTTTTATGAATAACCAGTTGACAGAGTTGTTGACGAACTACGGTCCGATAGGTGCTATCTGGTTCGATGGCTGGTGGGACCAGGATGCTAATCCGGATTTTGACTGGCAGTTGCCGGAACAATATGCGCTGATACATCGCCTGCAACCTGCTTGTCTGGTAGGGAACAACCATCATCAGGTACCTTTCCCAGGGGAAGATATACAAATCTTCGAGCGTGATCTGCCGGGGGAAAACAGTGCCGGACTATCTGGGCAAGATGTCAGTCACCTGCCTCTGGAAACTTGTGAAACCATGAACGGGATGTGGGGATATAAGATTACCGATCAAGATTATAAGTCAACGAAAACATTGATACATTATCTGGTGAAGGCTGCCGGAAAGGATGCAAATCTTCTGATGAATATCGGCCCTCAGCCGGACGGGTGTCTGCCAGAAGTGGCAGTTCAGAGGCTGAAGGAAGTGGGAGAGTGGATGAAAGTGTATGGCGAAACGATTTATGGCACTCGTGGCGGTATTATTTCTCCACATGATTGGGGAGTGACAACACAAAAAGGAAACCGACTTTTTGTTCACATCTTGAATTTGAAGGATAATGCGCTTTATCTTCCATTGGATGGAAAAATGGTGAAGAAGGGTTTTCTGTTTAAAGATCAATCCCCGATACGAATTACCCGTACCGGACAGGGAGTGGTGTTGCAATTACCGGAAGTTCCCGCAGATACGGATTACGTGATAGAGTTACAACTTGTTGGGCAATAGTCGGTTTTCGCTAATTCTTCCTAAAATATAAGGGAAACTGTAGTAAAGCTCACGGTTTCCCTTTATTTTTGGCAAACAATTTGTATTATATATAACAAACGACACATTTTTAATTACTAAAAACAGAAAAAGATTATGGAAGGAATGATAGGAATACAATGGATTATCTTTATTGGTATAGCTGTAGTTAGCTGGCTGGTGCAAATGAACTTGCAGAACAAGTTCAAGAAGTACTCCAAGATCCCTACCGGTAATGGAATGACGGGCCGTGATGTTGCCCTTCAGATGTTACATGACAATGGAATTTATGATGTTCAGGTGACACATACGCCGGGACAACTGACAGACCACTATAACCCTGCCAATAAGACAGTAAACCTGAGTGAAGGTGTATATGAAAGTAACAGTATCATGGCTGCTGCCGTTGCCGCTCACGAGTGTGGACATGCAGTGCAACACGCACGGGCTTATGCTCCGCTGACTATGCGTAGCAAGTTGGTGCCAGTGGTATCGTTTGCTTCACAGTGGATGACCTGGTTGTTGCTGGGTGGTATCTTGCTATTGAACACGTTCCCGCAGTTATTGCTGGCAGGTATTATCCTGTTTGCTATGACCACACTGTTCAGTTTCGTCACTTTGCCGGTGGAAATAGACGCAAGTAAGCGTGCATTGGTATGGTTGAGCCGTTCGGGCATTACGAACTCTTACAATCATAAGCAAGCCGAAGATGCACTTCGTTCCGCTGCTTATACCTATGTGGTGGCTGCATTGGGTTCATTGGCAACGCTGATTTACTACATTATGATATTTATGGGACGCAGAGACTAAATTTTGTTTCTCACCACAGAGTAAAAGAGGAGTCCCACAGAGTTTAATTTCAAATTGATTAAACTCTGTGGGACTCCTCTTTTACTCTGTGGTGAAATCTTATTCAGTCAATTGGAACTTACGACTGACTTTCATCAGGTTGATTGTATAAGTGACAACGTTTTGGGCTTCCTGTATCATTGTCAGATAAACCATGCTGACTTTGATGCTACCGGCTTGGCTTTGAATGCGCTGTAACTCTTCACGCTTCAGGTGCGATAATTGTCCGTTCAGATCATTCGCTTTCCGGAGTTCATTTTCAAACTCATCATAATCATTGTTTTCCATCTTGTGGCGGCAAACTTGTAATAAGTAGATAATATCTTCCGTAACGTCAGAGAACTCACCTTTCTGAATGGTATCCAATGGCTTGAAGTTATTGTCGATATGTTCGAGACAAGGTTCACAGAGACGTCCGATGCTGTATACCAGTTCGCTGGCGAAATCATTGCCTTGATAGTAGTAAAGACCTTTTTCCAATACCGTATTGTTGTCCAGGCGACACATGGCGAGGGTGCCGGTACGTTTCATCTGCTTAATGAGTTGTTTTTCAAATTTTACTGAGCCCATGGAACGACGTAATCCGCGAAGGTTTTCGTGCAGGAATGCCGTTACGGTACGTTCTAAGTTTTCTTCGGTAAATGCCAGTACCTTCACTAACTCTTCACGGGTATGTTTACGCAGCAGTTCCAGAATTTCTGCATTGTTGCTACTCTGCATCAGCTGTTTGATGGTTTCATTCCCTTTTTCTTTAGCTTTGCGTTTCTTGTACATCACCTGGCTACGAATCAGTGAGAATATTGCCAAGCCAATCAGCGCGATGATGGCAAATGTACCACCGAAGTGGATTATCATGGCAACGAAGAAACAGATGGTAAATGCGGCACCGGCTGTAATAAACCAGCCACCAATCACACTAAGTACACCTGTGATACGGAATACGGCAGAGTCACGTCCCCAGGCACGGTCGGCGAGGGAAGTACCCATGGCAACCATGAAAGTCACATAAGTGGTGGAAAGAGGTAATTTTAATGAAGTACCCAATGCAATGAGCAGACCTGCCAATACCAAGTTTACTGAAGCGCGAACCAGATCGAATGCAGCACCATCGGCAAGGATGGCCTCGTCTTTGCGGAAGCGGGTGTCGAGCCAACGCTTCATACCTTCGGGCATCACTTTAGAAATATTATTGGACATTGCCATACTTAAACGTACCAGTGTGCGGGCAATCGGTGTGCTTCCGAAGTTCTCTTCTCCTTCATCCTGGCGGGCAAGGTCGACGGAAGTCTTGATTACATTATGTGCTTTTTTAGAAGTGCAGAGAGCGTATACCATGATGACACCTGCTCCGAAGAGAAAATACCAGGGTGTTTTGGCGGGACCGAGAAGTGAGGACATCAGGAAACCGTCCGGTGAACTGCCTGCTCCATTAGTGGTAAAGTCGATGAAAGAAGAATATCCGGCTAAAGGTACGCCTATGAAGTTTACAAGGTCATTGCCAGCAAAGGCGAGAGCCAGGGCGAAAGTACCCAGCAAAACCACTACTTTGAATACATTGATTTTGAGCCAGTGCAGTACTTGCATGAGTATCGTGAAAAATATAAAACAGAAACCGATCAGCATAACTGTGTTGTCCTGTATCCATTGTTTGTTATCGGGAGTCATGAATGAGCTGTCCTTCAAACCTTTTATCAGCATGAAATAGATGATGGATGTAACGGCGATACCTCCGAATATCCCGATGCTGTATTTCATTTTCTTCTTGTAGTTGAAAGTGAACACCACGCGTGCCAGCCATTGTACCAGCATACCGAAGAAGAAGGCGATAGCGACAGAAACGAAGATTGCCATAATGACGGATAGTGCTTTGTCTGTATTGATGAGATCGCCAAGTCCCAGCGTATCACTGCCTTGCACCTTGATCAGTGCCAATGCGAATGTACCTCCGAGTAACTCGAATACCATGGATACGGTAGTGGAAGTCGGCATACCCATTGTGTTGAAGACGTCCAGCAGCACAACGTCCGTCAGCATTACGGCAAGTAGGATGCACATGATTTCGGCAAAGTAGAAATGCTGTGGTTGATAGATACCGTGCCGGGCGATGTCCATCATTCCATTGGACAACGCTGCACCGATGAATACGCCTAAACCGGCGATAAACAGTACGGTTTTGAAAGAAGCAGCCTTTGCTCCGACTGACGATTGAAGAAAATTGACTGCATCATTACTGACGCCCACAATGAGGTCGAACACCGCAAGGACGAACAGGAAGATGACAATGCATAGATAAATAGTTTCCATAATAATGTATTTTATTTCTGGCTGCAAAGGAACGTAAATCGTGTTGCAGAGAAATGTCATACATATTACATAGATGTTACAAAACTATTCAGTCTTCTCCTTCAGGTATTCATAAAAAGTATATTGTGAACGTACTTTTTCCTTTTGTGGATGAGCTGATTTCCAACAGTTACGCAGATTCTCATCTACAAAACAGGCTTTACGCTTATCTGAGAGCTGGATAGAAAGCATATCTATCAGTTCCTGCTTTGCATCCGGGTCCAGTATGGGGGTGACGGCCTCGATGCGACGGTACAGGTTACGCCGCATCCAGTCCGGTGAGCCGAGGAATAGTTTCGGATTTCCTCCATTACCGAAATACCATATACGTGCGTGTTCCAGAAATGTATCCACAATACGTGTGACACGAATGTTACGACTGTATGTTTGCCCCGGTATCAGGCAGCAGATGCCACGGACGATCAGGTCTATTTCCACACCGGCTTGCGAGGCTTCATACAGACGGTTTATCATGGTAGGATCTTGCAGTGCATTCATCTTTAGTATGATGCGACCGGCTTTTCCTTTTTTCGCCAGCTCCATTTCATGATCAATCAGACGGTTCAGTTCCGGTATCAGGTTAAAACGTGCTACCAGTAAGCGATGGAACTTCAGATTCTCTTTACCTTGAAGGGTACGGAACAAGTTGTACAGATCGTTCACGATGATCCGGTTACAGGTAAATAGACCACTGTCTGCGTAGAGCGTAGCAGTCTTTTCATTGAAGTTACCGGTGCTGATATAGGCATAACTGGTTAGTTTTTTCCCTTCCGCGTCGCGCCGAAGGACGAGGGTGACCTTGGCATGTACCTTTAATTTAGGAATACTATATATGATATTAATGCCCGAAGCTTTCATCATTTCAGCAGTGGCAAGGTTGTTCTCTTCGTCGAAGCGGGCTTTCAGTTCCACAAAAACAGTAACCTTTTTGCCATTCTGTGCGGCGGCTATCAGAGTGTTGATTACAGCTGAGTTCTCGGCAACCCGGTATTGTGTTACCATGATTTCGCGCACGGTAGGTTCGTGTACGGCTTCGTACAGGAAGTGGATGAAATGTTCGAATGAATGGTAAGGATAATGTAGTAGCAAATCCTTTTTTTCCACATAGCGGAATATGGATTCCCGTTCATCAAGGCAGGTCAGTTTCATCGGTTGCGGCTTCCGTATAGGGTGTATATTGGGGTTGGGATTAGGCAAATGGCGTAAGTCTTCCAGGTTGAGGTGCTTGTCTCCCGGAACCAACTCGCGGCGGTCGATATGGAAAGCGTCTACCAGGAAATCAAGAAAATCCTGCGGCATGGCACGGTCGTACACAAAGCGGCATACATCTCCTATCTTGCGTTTCTTTACTTTAGTCTTTACCTGTTCGATGATTTCGGAAGTGTTGGCGGCATCGTCTATCAGTATATCCGCATCGCGAGAAATCTTGATGCAATAACTGCTTTCTACATCATAGCCCGGGAAGATAACATCCAGATTAGCCTTGATGATATCCTCTATGAACATCAGATAATAGTTGTTTCCTACTTTGGGCAACTCTATGAAACGTGGAACTTTGCTGTACGGCTGTTTCATTACGAAATATTGCGTACGTCCCGGAGCACCGGGCGGCAATCCTTTCTGTTGAAGACGGACGGCAAGATACAGACGATTATCGCGCAGAAATGAAATGACCTTGTCCTTGGACACCGGCACAGGTTGCAGGAACGGGAAAATCTCTTCCCGGAAGAAACGACGTACGAAGTCGTGATGGAAGGGTTCCACATTTCGGCTCTGATAGAAAATGATATGATTTTTCTTCAGGGCAGGAAGTATCTTTTGCTCGTAGATACGGATACGGTCCTCCATTTGGCGGTTTACTTCAAGGTTTATCGCATCCACCAGTTCGATGGTAGACTGTACGGTTTCCTCGTCACTTTGTGCAGCACCGGTAGCTATAGCTTTATGGTCGGCAACGCGTATTTTGTAGAATTCTTCCAGGTTGGAAGAATAAATGGATATAAAGTTAATGCGTTCATACAGAGGCAAGGTGTCATCTTCTGCTTCCAACAGAACACGGTAATTGAATGACAGCCAACTAATGTCCCGTTTAAAATATTGATATTGGTTTTCCATACTCATCAAGATTTTCCCAAATATAGTTACCTTTGCACAGATAAACAAAAGAAAGATGACAAAAGTTGGTTTATTATCCGATACACACGGATATTGGGATGAAAAGTATCTGCAATATTTCGAAACGTGTGATGAAATCTGGCATGCCGGTGACATCGGTTCGCTGGAAGTGGCGCAGAAGTTGGCGGCATTCCGTCCTTTCCGTGCCGTGTATGGCAACATTGACGGGCAAGACATCCGTCAGGTCTATCCGCAAATCAATCGTTTTACTATTGACGGTGCCGAAGTGTTGATAAAACATATTGGCGGCTATCCGGGCAATTACGATCCTTCCATACGGGGAAGCATTCTGGTGCGTCCGCCCAAACTTTTCATTAGCGGACATTCTCATATATTGAAGGTGAAGTATGACAAAACATTGGATATGCTGCACATTAATCCGGGTGCCGCAGGTATTTCCGGATTCCATAAGGTACGCACAATGGTCCGTTTCATTGTTGACAATGGAGTGTTCAAGGATCTTGAAGTAATAGAGTTGGCAGGTTGAGAAAGCTCCTAAAAATAAATTAAATTATTTTGTACTACATTTGCTTTGCATTATCTTTGCGGCTTGAATAGCAAATTGAGAGCCGTGGGGCTTGGTCCTCCTTCTTATTTTATTCTATATTTGTATCAACCGAAAAAAGAACTGAAATATGAAAGGAATTATTCTTGCCGGTGGTAGCGCCACCCGTCTTTACCCCTTATCAAAGGCTATTTCCAAGCAGATTATGCCGGTTTATGACAAGCCGATGATTTACTATCCGCTTTCCACGCTTATGTTGGCGGGGATACGCGAAGTGTTGATTATTTCCACTCCACGTGACTTACCCATGTTTCGCGAATTGCTCGGTACGGGTGAAGAGCTCGGAATGTCCTTCTCTTATAAGATACAGGAGAAACCTAACGGACTGGCACAGGCTTTTGTCCTGGGTGCCGAGTTTCTGAATGGTGAACCGGGATGTCTTATCCTAGGTGATAATATGTTCTACGGCCAGGGCTTCTCTGCTATGTTGAAGCGTGCCGCTTCGATAGAAAAAGGCGCATGTATCTTCGGCTATTATGTAAAGGACCCACGTGCCTATGGCGTGGTGGAATTCGATGCCGACGGCAAAGCCATTTCGCTCGAAGAGAAGCCTGCGCAACCCAAAAGCAACTATGCCGTGCCCGGTCTTTATTTCTATGACTCTACTGTCACTGCCAAGGCTGCCGCTTTGAAACCATCTGCCCGTGGCGAATATGAAATCACCGATCTTAACCGCTTGTATCTGGATGAAGGCACACTGAAAGTAGAAATCTTCGGCCGTGGTTTCGCATGGCTCGATACGGGTAACTGCGACAGTCTGCTGGAAGCAAGCAACTTTGTGGCTACCATACAGAACCGACAAGGTTTCCGCGTCAGCTGTATCGAAGAAATAGCCTGGCGCAAAGGTTGGATAGATGCCGATCAGTTATATCGTCTTGGTGAACAACTCGGCAAAACGGAATACGGTACATACCTGATGGAACTTGCCAATTCTCACCGTTGAGAAAAACATAAATTATAAATTATAAATCATAAATCAATGAAGACTTATCTCGTAACCGGTGCAGCCGGGTTTATCGGCGCGAATTATATCAAGCACATTCTGGCAAAGCATGATGATGTCAAGCTTGTGATACTGGATGCTTTGACTTATGCCGGCAACCTCGGTACCATCGCCAAAGACATTGATGATGAACGTTGTATCTTTGTGAAGGGTGACATTTGCGACCGTGTATTGGCTGACGAACTGTTTGCCAAGTTCAAATTCGACTATGTGGTGAACTTTGCCGCTGAAAGTCATGTAGACCGCAGTATTGAAAATCCGCAGCTTTTCCTGGTTACTAACATTCTGGGTACGCAGAACCTGCTGGATGCAGCGCGTCGTGCCTGGGTGACGGGTAAGGATGAAAATGGTTATCCTACCTGGCGCAAGGGTGTACGCTATCATCAGGTTTCTACCGATGAAGTGTATGGCTCATTGGGTGCCGAAGGATACTTCACAGAGCAAACTCCGCTTTGTCCGCACAGTCCTTACAGTGCTTCCAAAACAAGTGCCGATATGGTGGTTATGGCTTATCATGATACGTATAAGATGCCGGTAACCATTACCCGCTGCTCCAATAACTACGGTCCGTATCATTTCCCCGAAAAGTTGATTCCGCTGATTATCAAGAATATTCTGGAAGGCAAGAAGCTTCCTGTTTATGGTGACGGTAGCAATGTGCGCGACTGGTTGTATGTGGAAGACCATTGCAAAGCTATCGACCTGGTAGTTCGCGAAGGCGTAGAAGGTGAAGTGTACAATGTAGGCGGTCATAATGAAAAGACCAACCTCGAAATCGTGAAGTTAACTATTGCCACTATCCACCGATTGATGACGGAGAAACCGGAATATCGTGAAGTTCTGAAGAAGAAAGTGAAGGATGAAGACGGTCAGATTGATATCAGCTGGATTAATGAAGACCTGATAACCTTCGTGAAAGACCGTCTCGGCCATGACCAGCGATATGCCATTGATCCGGCAAAGATCACTGCTGCTTTAGGCTGGTATCCTGAAACGAAATTCGAAGACGGTATCGTGAAGACTATCGAGTGGTATCTGAATAATCAGGACTGGGTGGAAGAAGTAACCAGCGGTGATTATCAGCACTATTACGAGAAGATGTACGGAAAGAGATGATGTTAGTGATTAACGGTTAGTGATTGCTATTATAACACTAAGAAGAATCCCCATAAACAGCATATTGCGCGAAGTCTCGCCCAGTATGCTGTTTAATTTTTTACCGCTTCGTATATTTACCATACGTTTCCAGGTAGTTACGTGGAAATAAAGGTAGGTGAAAGGCATGAAGATACCTGCATAGTTCCAGCCTTGGGCAAACCAGAAGGAAAGCAATGTCGCGATGATGCCGAGCCAGAGGTAAAGGTATCTGCCGAAAGGTTCTCCGAAACGGACGATGAGCGTACGTTTTCCGCTGAGGGCATCCTGATCACGGTCGCGATAATTGTTCACAACTAATAAGGTATCTATTACCAGTCCGCTGATGAGCGAAGCAATGATGACGTTTGGGGTGAATGTATATGCCTGCACATAGTATGTGCCGCCTACCGGAACAAAGCCGAAGAATATCAGCACCAGTAAGTCGCCCCAACCTTGATAGGAGAGGACGGTGGTATATAGGAAGGCAAATATTACGCAGAATACTCCCAGCACAATGAGTTCCCATCCTCCGTGAGGCAGTTCTCCCCAACTTGTGTATAGCAATCCGAGACCGGAAATGCAGGACAGAATGACGATGACACCGATTCCCACTTTCATGGCTCCCAGTGTAATCCAGCTTTGTGCGCAGGCACGTTCCGGGCCCAGGCGGTCGGTACGGTCGGTACCTTTCAGGAAGTCGAAGAGGTCGTTGATGAAGTTGGCGGCGATCTGCATACCGCAGGCAAAGAGCATACACAGCAGAGCGGGAACAATTTTGAATTGTCCGTCGGCAAATGCCAGTGAAGTACCTATCATCACAGGAATGATAGCTCCCGTCAAGGTTTTGGGACGGGCTGCAAGGAGCCATGCATGGGGGGAATTCTGTTTGATCTCTTTCATATTCTGGTTTTAGAAGTAAGTTATCATTTACCAATTTTGTAGCAAAGATACAGAAAATGCCTATCTTTGTATTCGTTTATGATGAATAATGTGCTCACTTGCGATGAATAATATACTTGCCTATGATGAAGAATTTATTTTATATATGTATCCTTTCCTTACTATTCTTTTCTTCCTGTAAGTCGGGTAGCAGTATGTTTTCGTCTTCCAAGTCCGGTTCCGGATATAAAGGCATCAGTCGGGTAAGGACTTATGAATTTACCCATCCCGATGTACCAACTGCTTTCGATGGTTTTCGTATTGCCTTTATATCCGACTTGCATTATAGAAGTCTTTTCAAAGAGAAGGGATTGGCTAATTTAGTCAAGTTGCTCAATAATCAGCATGCAGATGCATTGTTGATAGGTGGTGACTTGCATGAAGGATGCGAATATGTTCAGCCCCTTTTGGCTGCCCTGTCCGGGGTGAAAACACCGATGGGGACGTATGTCGTACTGGGCAATAATGACTATGAAGCCTGTTATGATGATATTGTACGTGGATTGCAGAAGTACGGTATGCACTTGCTGGAACATAAAGTAGATACTTTGAGACGGGACGGAGAAGAAATTTTGATTGCCGGCGTACGTAATCCTTTCAATTTAAAGAAGAATGGCACATCTCCCACACTTGGACTTTCACCCGATGATTTTGTCATTCTGCTGACGCATACGCCTGACTATGCGGAAGATGTTCCCATTACGAATACCGATCTCGTACTTGCCGGACATACTCATGGAGGACAGGTCACTCTATTTGGCTTGTACGCACCAATCATTCCATCCCATTATGGTAAGCGTTTCCGCACCGGATTGAAATACAACTCGCATCACATACCGATGATTATAACCAATGGCATCGGTACATCCAATAAGAACATCCGACTCTTTGCGCCCAGCGAAGTGGTGATGATTATACTGCATCAGCAGAAAGACTAATACCTACTGATGCAGATGGCATCTTTTGCATGTTCACTCACCGGGTAAGAGCACAATACCCAGCTTCTTCTTGCCATCCATCTTTACTGTTACAGGTTGTTCGAAGTGGACATGCCGCAGATACTTGCTTTCGTGTACGGCCGGTTGTGCATTCAGGAAGTCCTGATCATACACGCCATCATTCATAAAGGCATTAATAGTGAAGTAGCCTACACCGAAAGAAGTCAGGTTCTGGAAGAAGTGGGTCCCTTGGCTGGGATCTACGCGATAATTCGTCAATCCGGCTTCCACAATGACGCGGGCGGCACTGATATGTGGCCATTTTACAGGAATACCCAGCCATGTGTCACTGCTACCCCAACGTCCGGGACCAACGAGAACATAGTTCCTGCCTTCATCAAGGAATTGTTGGTTCAGTTTCTCTATTTCCCAGGCAATCTCTTGATTGTGTGATGCGCTGTAATCATCCGTCTTCACATAGATGACATCATAGATATCATTCATAATTCCATGTCCCAGGGAATTGTTGGAGCGAAGCAGTACTTTATCGTCAGGTATGGCTGTCAGATCTTCGTCCAGCATCTCTTTCGTATCTACGATGGGGCGTATCTGCAACAGGTAGAAAGTACCCGATTTGTCCTGTTCCCGACTCATGGTGGCGGCAAATTCTATTTCAACGGGGCGGCGCATTTCCTGTTCACCGTATTTCAGTACCAGTTGCAGTATGCGTGCCAACGGGAAAACGTCGTGTTGCAGGATATTGGCGAAGGTGATGACTTTGCGCCCGCCGGGATATAGACCGTCGCGAATAATCTGGTCGTAGGGATCGTAGGTAGAGGCTATATAATTCAGTGCTCCGTCCTTTTCCGCCTCTTTCACGTGCAGTTTCAACAGGTTGAAGCCGTCGTCCATAGAGAAATCGTGTCCGGCATTACGCAGGTCGAGAGCGTAGAAACGGGTTTGCGTCTCTTTCAGTGCTATTTCCATTTCGCTGGTCTGCAATATCTGATGGGGATGATAGGGAGAGAAGCGGAGTGTCATACCGCCGTCTACGATATATTTTCCCAAACCGAGGGCGAGGTTCACAGTACCTTCTTCGGCTTTTTCATCACCGATAGGATAATAGTTCAGCGAGCGTGCCACACCGGACATACTGGGGTAGTAACGGTCACCATATTGGTTGCCGACTACCTCTTGCAGAATGACCGCCATCTTTTCCTGGTCGATGACATTGCTTGTGGCCTGCATATATGCTTTACTGTCGCGGAAGTAGACCGAAGCGTACACGCCTTTTATGGCATCGGACAACATACGGAGCATTTCGTATTTATCATCCAGATAGGGGATCATATACGTATTGTATATTCCGGCAAAAGGTTGATAGTGTGAATCTTCCAGCAAAGAAGACGAACGAATGGCAAGCGGAGACTTCACTACATCAAAGAAGGTAAAAAAGTCTTCTACCAGTCGGTCGGGTAACTTCGCTTTCAGGAAGTATCGCAGGATCACATCGTCCTCCGCATCCGAAAGGGCTACTTGATACAGATTGTTTGTCTCCATAAACTCGTCGAAGACATCAGTACAGAGCACTACGGTCTTGGGAATGGCAACGCGGGCGTTATCGAATTCTTCGAATTCAGGGTGATGCTTCACCATATTGTCGATGAAAGCGAGGCCGCGCCCTTTACCTCCCAATGAGCCGTCACCGATGCGGGCGAAGTTGGAGTAGCGGTCGAAACGGTCACGCTTGAACACGGCTACCACACCCTGGTTCTTCATCTTACGGTATTTTACAATTGCTTCGAAGATGATTTTACGGTGGGCGTCCACATCCTGCAAACTGTTCCAGGTGATAGGTTTCAGAAATTCAGCTACCGGGAACATGGCGCGTGAATAGAGCCAACGGCTGACATGGTTGCGGCTGATATGATAAAGGAATGACTCTGCCGGTACGGCAAAAAGGATGTTTTGTAATTCCTTCAGGTTCTTTACACGGGCTATCTCTTCCAGTGTGTCGGGATTGCGGAAGATAAAGTCGCCGAAACCGAAATTGTCCGATACGATGCGGCGCAGGTCTACGTCCATCTTCTTGGAATTCTTATCGATAAAGGCGGCACCATATTTTGAAGCATAAAGCGCATTCTCCGATTCGGACGACTGAATGATGAGCGGTACGAAGGGATCTTCCTTACGGATGGCAGCGCAAAGCTTGATACCGGCAAGTCCGTCCTTTTCACCACGTTCCACACGTGGAAAGCGGACATCGGTAATGACTCCTAATATATTATTTTTGTATTTCTCGTAAATGCCTATAGCTTCTTCATACGTACGGGCCAGTACAATCTTCGGACGTCCACGCATACGCAACGTGCGCTGGTGGGCGTTCAATGCTTCGGTGCTGAACTCTTGGCTCTGTTTCAATACGAACTTATAGAGGTTGGGCAATATGGATGAATAAAAACGGATACCGTCCTCCACAACCAGAATCACCTGCACACCTACTTCATTTACGTCGTGTTCCAGGTTCATCTTGTCCTCTATCAGTTTGATGATAGACACCAGTAGGTCCGTGTTTCCCAGCCAGCAGAAGATATATTCGAAAGGACTCAGGTCTTCGTTGGCGATGCGTTTGGTGATACCGTGGCTGAAAGGGGTCAGTATCACCATAGGAATATGTTCGTAAAGGCTCTTGATGTGTCGCGCCACATCGAAACTGTCGTTATCTCCCGTTCCCGGCATACAGATGATGAGATCGAATGGTACGGTAGAGAGTTGTGCCAAGGCTTCCTCGCAAGTCGATACCTGGGTAAAGCGGGGTGGATAGCGCAGAGAAAGTGAAGTATATTCATTAAAGATTTTTTCGTCAATGCGTCCGTCGTCTTCCAGCATGAAAGCATCATAAGGATTGGCTATCAGAAGGACGTTGAAGATGCGTCGCGTCATCAGGTTAGCGAACTGCGTGTCTTTGAAATAGAGCTGGTTTAATTTAAGCTTGCTGAGCATGGCCTATCACGGTTTATTGGTTTGATGGACAAAAGTAATAGAAATCAAACCTATTTGGATAGTTTTTAAACCACTTTTTTTATATTTGTGTCTAATATTGCATCCGCGAAACCTATAAATGTGTAATGCGGACAGATAATAACGATATTATGATAAAATACATTTTCACCTTACTTATATTTCTCCTTCAATGCTTCACTTTATTTGCCGGTTCGTTTCGTCCCCTGAGTATAAAAGAAGGGTTGAGCAGCCGGCAGGTATTTCAGGTCAGTAAAGATTCTGCCGGTTTTATATGGGCCTATACCCATATGGGGGTAGACCGGTATGACGGCAATGAAATAAAACACTATCAGCTGGACGAAACGGTGGAGTCCAAAGATCATATCCTGTCTTCCACTACCATGACCTGTGATTATTCGGGGAATATCTGGATTGCCTTGAAGAACGGAAAGATATACGCGTACGATAATCGGACGGATGCTTTTCAACTGCGTGTCGATGCATCCGGATATCTTTCTTCTCCGGTCTTGAATAATATCCTTTTTGATGTGGATAACCGCCTTTGGCTGTGTATGTCAACGGGGGTTTACTGTTGGGAAGAAAAGTCCGGCTTATTGCTTGCCGGGTTGAAAGGACAATGCGTCAATTGCATTGTGCAGATAGATGATACTGAATTCTGTGCCGGAACCAATAAAGGTATCTATCGGTTGAAGCGAGCGAATAAAACCGGTTTTTCTTCAGAGGAAGCGATACCTCTTCCCGCGGAAATGCATGTCGAATCATTGTGTGCTTTCGAAGATAAATTATTTGTAGGTACCTTTTCCGACGGGGCTTTTGTCGTGGATAAATCGACAAGGAAGGTGCGGTCTTTCAAAGAGTTCATTCCCCATGTTCCCATTCGCACTTTTGCACAGGCTCCTGATAATACCTTGCTGATAGGAGCTGACGGTGCCGGTGTTTTCCAGATAGACAGAACTACGGAACGGCTTCTGAAGCATTATATCACCAATGAAGATGATGAAAGAAGTCTGAATGGCAATACCGTTTCTGATATTTGTGTAGATGAATTTGGCGGCATTTGGGTGAGTACCTCTACCAATGGCATCAGCTATTTAGACCCCAATATTCCTGATGTAAGGAGAATGAAGCATGAACAGAATAATGCTAATTCCCTGAAATCGGATCATATCAATGTCATATTTCAGGATTCCGAGGGAGATTGCTGGTATGGCACAAACAATGGAGTCAGCCTTTACCGGCACAAACAACGTCAATGGAAGCACTTTCTGGATGGTACGGAGCATGGTTCTAAAGTTGTATTGGCTCTTGCTGAAGATTCAAGAGGAAACATCTGGGTAGGTGGATATGGTATCGGTCTTTATGCTATCCATAAGGGAACAGGCAAGGTGCAAAAGATGGAAAAACGGAAAACCGGTTCGGACAAGGGTGTGGCCACCGATTACATTTATGCTATCCATGCGGAAGGTGATTATCTTTGGATAGGTGGTATTGAAGGCGAATTTACACGCTACAATATGCTGACGGATACTTATACCTATTATCCGATTGATTGTGTAGGAGACTTGAAGTCCGGTAGAGACGGTTCATTACTGATAGCAGGATGTAGTGGTCTGGCTGTTTTCGATAAAGCTACGGGAAAAGCACAGTGGCATCAGAAGTTCGGAGATATTTCCCTGCACTATCCTATCCGATGCTTATTGCAATCTTCATCCGGAGATATATGGCTTGCCACCGACGGAGAAGGATTGGTACGTTTCAACCCTGATAGAGGAGAGGCGCGTGCCTATACTACGGATGACGGTCTTGCTTCCAATTCCATTAATAGCCTGTCGGAAGATAACGATGGCCGTATCTGGTTCAGTACGGAAAAAGAACTCTATTGCCTGGACTTATCAAACGATATTCTGATCAGCGCAAACGATTTTCTGGATATCACCTGGGGATATTATAACCCTAATTCAGCCTTCAAACTGGACGACGGATGCCTTGCTTTTGGTACGGCGGAGGGAGTGATAACCTTTTCTCCTTCGCTGAACTTCGGACAGCATGGCCCTATCGAACTGATACTGACAGATTTTAAATTGCTTTATGAATCGGTGAAGGCGGGTATGAAAGGTTCCCTTTTAAAGACTAATATCAACGACACGCAGAAGATCGGCTTGAACTATAACCAGAATTCATTCTCCATTTCTTTCTCTGCCATCAATTTTACGGCTCCGCACAGAATCAGGTATGAGTATATGTTGGAGGGGCATAATGAAGAATGGGAACATTCCAATTCGGTGCGGAGCGTGAACTATATGGACCTTTCTTCCGGTACATACACATTCCGGTTACGGGCATTCGATAAATATACCGGGCAACAGATAGGGGAGCGCAGTCTGAAGGTGGTAATCAGTAGTCCTTACTGGGTTTCATGGTGGGCATTGCTGTTTTATTTTATATTGCTTTCTGTCTTTGTTTATATCTTTGTGCAGTATCGGAGGCATAAAGCCAATGAAGACCGGGTAAAGGAGAAGATACGTTCCTTTATCAGCATAGCGCATGATATACGCACCCCGATCAGCTTGATAAAGGCACCTCTGAGCGAACTTGAAGCACAGCGGGAACTTCCGGAAGAAAGTAAGAAGACAGTGGCGGTAGCTGTGAAGAATGCCGAGAAACTGTTGAGTATGGTTACTCAGTTGTTGGACTTACAGAAAACGGAACTGCATGCCGAATGTCTGAAAGTCTCTCCTTACGATATCAAAGCTTATCTGGAAGAAAAGATAGCGGAGTTCCACATGGCCGTCCTGCAAAAGGGAGTGGAAATTCAGTTGAAGGCAGAGGCGGACATGCCGCAGGTGTGGATGGACCGGGATAAGATGGATCATATTGTGGACAATCTCCTTTCGAATGCCTTGAAATATACGGAGAAAGGGATTATCTATATTACGGTAAGAACAACGAAGAAGAAATGGTCGATTGAAGTAAAAGATACAGGTATCGGCATTCCAAAAGAAGAACAAAGAAATATCTTTCATGAGTATTATCGGGCACAGAATGCCATGAACTTTCAGGAAACAGGTTCAGGTATCGGGCTGATGATTACACGGAGGATTGTGAAGCAGCATCACGGTGATATTTCGTTTAGCAGTACGGAAGGTAAAGGGACGATATTTACCGTTACATTCCCGTTGAAGATAAAGTCGGGGATAGTTGTTGAGCGAAAAGAAAATACGCAGGAAATACCCGCTGTTGATACCTTCCCGGAGCAGGAAGATGCCGGTAAGAATGTGTTGCTTCTGGCTGAGGATGATAAAGATATGAGGGAGTATCTGATGAACAGTTTGTCATCAGAATATAAAGTAATCGGAGTGCCCGATGGCGGGAAGGCTTTGGAGATGGCAAGGGAGATCAATCCGGATATCATTATTTCGGATATTGTCATGCCCGTGTTAGAAGGTGATGAATTGTGCCGTATACTGAAGTCTTCTGTCGATACGAGTCATATTCCTGTGATACTATTGACGGCTCTGAGTGAAAGGGAGAATATCATATTCGGACTCGAAGCCGGGGCGAATGATTATATAATTAAACCTTTCGACCTCTCTGTCCTGAAAGTCCGGATACGGAATATCCTCCAGAACAGGCAGCATCTTCGCGATACGGTGCTGTCCATGGATACTCCACCGGAAGATACGGACTATACCAGCCAGCTGGACAAGGAGTTTATGGATAAAGTGATGGAAGTGATTGATGAAGAACTTTCTAATTCAGAATTCTCTATCAACGACTTTTGCCGTATGCTGGGCATGAGCCGTACTTCCGTTTATAATAAGATCAAGACCTTGACCGGGCAGGGACCTAATGATTTTATCCGTATTGTCCGTCTGAATAAGGCGAAAGAACTTCTGGCTTCCCGAAGATTTTCGATTGGTGAAGTATCTTCCATGGTTGGATTTTCTGATTCAAAATACTTCAGTACTTGCTTTAAAAAGCAGTTTGGTACGAGTCCCAGCAAGATTTAAAGTATTAAAGATAGCTTTTTAACCACCACGGACAGGTATCAAACCTTTTTTGTTAGATAATCAACTCCCGTTTTCCTGATAGTGCGTAATATTGTGGACAGTAAACAATATTAAAAACGCAATAAAGAATGGAAACTTATTTAGGTCTTGATTTGGGTGGAACCAAGCTACTGATTGGTGAGGTGGACAGCCATGGTAATATTTTAAGGTATAAGAAATATGACTCCGGATATTTTAACCAGCAAGCAGCTTCGGAAATCATAAAGTCGTCACTCGATGATTATATCCGTACGGTGGGTTGGTGTGACCAGAAACCTGTCGGTATGGGAGTCGGGCTGATAGGGCGTGTAGATCCTAATCAGGGCATTTGGTTACAGATTGATCCGAGTCGGACGCAACCGATAGCGCTGGCAAAGGAATTGTCGGATATTTATGGTATCCCCTGCCATATAGATAATGATGTGAAAAGTGCCACTCGCGCTGAACGTGTCTGGGGATTCGGACAAATATCCAAGAACTTTATTTATATTAATGTAGGTACAGGTATTGCCGTCGGTACGGTTATCAATGGCAGGCAGATACGTGGCAGTCACTTCAATGCGGGTGAGGTAGGGCACGTGCGTGTGGGAGTGAATCTTGGCATTAAGTGTGGTTGTGGAAGAATGGATTGTGTGGAGGCCATTGCTGCCGGTATCGGTTTTGATAATTGCGCCCGTCTTCTTCGCAACCGGTATGAAACCAATCTGCATATCCCGGCAGAAAAGGGAGAACGAGTACTGATCAGCGAAGTCTTTGCGCTAAGCCAGAAAGGAGATCCTTTGTGTGTGGCTCTGGTTGAAAATGCTTCGGAAGCTTTGGCAAATCTTATCATGAATCTGGTACGGGTTACTGATCCTGATACGGTGGTATTGGGTGGCGGCATTGTGTCCGACGGATATATTCATGAGAAAATACTGGAGAAACTTCATCCTACTACGATGCGCTTTGTAACCAATGGCGTGGTTATCACTAAACTTAACCCGGGTTTTATAGGTTTGTTGGGTGCGGGCGCAGTGGCGATGAATATGTAAATAGTGATTAATGGTTAGTGATTAATGATTAGTGATAAGAAAGTAGACTCATGAAAATAACTATAGCAAAGAGTGAAAAAGAGTTTGATTGTATCGCTGCATGGCGCATTATTGGTGAAATTCTGAATAAGCCGGAAAGTGTTATCGGACTTTCTACAGGGCGTACTACCGGCAACCTGCATCGCCTGGTTGGAGAAATCTATTCCCGATATCCTTTTGATGTTTCTTCTGTTACATTCTTCGGACTGGACGAGGTGACTAATGTACCCCGTGAGTATGCAGGTGCATGTTACACAATGCTGAAGACAGAACTGATCGATACGCTGGGCATCCAAGAAGACAACTTCCTGATGCTACCTACAGTCTCTGATGATTTTGACAAAGCCTGCAAGCTTTTCCAGCAAGAAATAGAGAGCCGTGGAGGCATTGACTTATTGATTTTGGGATTGGGTGAGAATGGCCATCTGGGTTTTAATCAACCAGGTTCTCCCTTAGGAGGAGAAACATGGGTGACTCAAATGAATACGGAACTGGAAGAACGTATCCGACGGGAAACGAATACACCACCGGAGAAAGAACTGGGTGGTGCTACTTTGGGAATCCGGAACATCATGCAGGCCCGTAAAATCGTATTGGTTGCCAAAGGTGCGAACAAGGCGGATATCGTCAGGAAAATGCTGGAGGGACCCGTTACACCGGAAGTTCCTGCATCGGTACTTCAGCTTCACCCGAATTGCGAATTTCTTTTATTTAATACATGATACTATGACACAACAAGAAAAACAAGTGAACTATATGGGGCCATTTATCACAATGGTATTCCTGTTTTTCATTGTAGGTTTCCTTACTACTGCCAATACTCAGTTCCAGGGACCGCTGAAAGAAACATTCCTTGCCGAAGTGGGTGGCCTGAAAAACACATTCGCCACATTGATTACCTTCTCCTGGTTCCTGGCTTATCCGGTCTGTGGTCGGGTAGGGTCGTCCTGGATTAGTAAATATGGCTATAAAGGTACGCTGATGCGCGGACTGTTGGTAATGGTGGCTGGTTTGGGATTATTTTTCGCTTCCTCTTATTTTACGGTTTTCTTTCCGGAAGCCAACTGGCATGCTGGAGGAAATGTTATTCCCGGTGGTTTCTTTATTTTCCTTTTGGGGTCTTTTGTGGTGGGAGCTTCTGCTACCATCTTGCAGGTGGTTATCAATCCTTATCTCACGGCTTGCCATGTGAAAGGTACGCAAGCCATTCAACGTCTTGCCATTGGTGGCTCAGCCAATTCTGTAGGAACCACTTTGGCACCTTATTTTGTTACGGGTGTTGTTTTCGGTGGCCTGGCAATGGAAGATATCCGGATAGATCAGTTAATGATTCCGTTCCTGGTGCTGATAGTGGTGATTTCTTTGATTGTTTTCCTGTTAATGAAACTATCTTTGCCGGATATACAGGGAACTCGGATAGAGAAAGGTGAGAAGCTGGAAAAGAGTATCTGGTCGTTCCGGCATCTCACTTTAGGAGTCTGTGCTATATTCTGTTATGTGGGCGTGGAAGTCTGTATAGGTGCCAATATCAATCTGTATGCCATTGAAATGAATTATGCATCTCCGGCATTAATGGCTACACTGTATTGGGGCGGGATGCTCGTGGGGCGGTTGGTAGGAAGCTCTTTGAGTAAGATTTCTCCTCGTGTGCAGTTGGTTGTAACTACGGTTTCGGCAGGAGTACTTGCTTTGTTGGCTATCCTTCTGAATAATCCGTGGTTGTTGACGGCAGTCGGATTGTTCCATTCTATTATGTGGGGAGCCATCTTTACCCTGTCCGTAGCCCATTTGGGCAAATATACATCTGTGGCTTCCGGGGTATTTATGATAGGTGTAGTGGGTGGTGCCATCCTGCCTTTGTTGCAGGGAATACTGGCTGATGTGCTCGGAAGTTGGAGATGGTCTTGGTTTATTGTACTTTTGGGCGAGATATTCATGCTCTATTACGCATTGATAGGTTCACGTATTCGTCAAACAGCTGATTAATTATAATACTTATGAAAAAGATTAGAATGATGATGGCAGCTGCTTTAGCCATATTGGCTTCATGCAGCACCACCAAGTCGGGGGAAAGCACAGCGAACCCCTTGAGTTCCAAAGTGATTGTGGCGTATGTAACTTCTTGGAGTAACATTGTGCCGGAACCCCAGTACATGACGCATATTAATTATGCTTTCGGTCATGTAAACGAAAGTTTTGATGGCGTCAGGATTGACAATGAAGAACGCTTGAAACAAATTGTGGACCTGAAGAAGCAAAATCCCGAATTGAAAGTACTTCTGTCTGTCGGCGGATGGGGGAGTGGACGTTTCAGTGAAATGGCTGCCAATGATGAATATCGCCGGGCATTTGCTAAGGATTGCGACCGGGTAGTGAAGGAATTTGATCTGGATGGCATCGATATCGATTGGGAATATCCCACGAGTTCAATGGCGAACATTTCAGCTTCACCCGATGACACGGAGAACTTTACACTTCTGATGAAAGATATCAGGGCAGCGATAGGTGATCAGAAGGAATTGACACTTGCCACTGTGGCTTCAGCGAAGTATATCGACTTCAAAGCTATTCTTCCTTTTATTAACTTTGTGAATATCATGGCTTATGACATGGCCTCTGCACCGAAACACCATTCGGCACTTTATCGGTCTGCAAACAGTGGAGGCATTACGTCGGATGAGGCTGTTACTGCGCATCTGAAAGCCGGTGTGCCACCTTCCATGCTGGTGATGGGGATGCCTTTTTATGGTCGTGGCGGAGATGGGTACCCCAGTTTCCAGGATTTTAATAAAGTAGGAAGTACCGGTGGTGATTATACTGAAAAGTGGGATACGGTTGCCCAGGTTCCTTATCTGGTTAATAAGAATGATACGCTGGTATTTGGCTTTGAAAATGCCCGTTCACTGGCAATCAAGTGTCAATATATCTTGGATAGAGATTTATTGGGTGGTATGTATTGGGACTATAGTGGTGATAATGAGCAAGGAGATTTGCGTCGTACGGTGGCTGAGAATCTGCTTGGTAAGAAGCATAGAACTAAGGTGCTGGTCTTGACGGAAAGAGGTGGTCAGCATGGTGGATTTACGGATGCGGGTCTGAAGTGGCTGACTGATGAAAGTAGAAAGATGAATTTCAGCATTACCGAGATAAACAATGCCAAACCTATTACGGAGACTTATTTGTCCCAGTTCAATCTGATTATCCAGCTGGATTATCCTCCTTATACATGGCCGAAAGAAGCGGAAGATGCTTTCGTTAAATATATAGAGGAAGGTAAAGGTGGTTGGATCGGTTTCCATCATGCCACTTTGTTGGGTGAGTTTGACGGTTTTCCACTGTGGCAATGGTTTTCTGATTTTATGGGTGGTGTACGTTTCCAGAATTATATAGCGCCGCTTGCTGATGGTACGGTGCTTGTGGAGGATAAGAAACACCCGGTGATGAAGGGAGTGCAGGCTTCTTTCGTGGTGCCTGATGATGAGTGGTACACTTATGACAAGAGTCCACGTCCGAATGTGCGTGTGTTAGCCAGTGTTGATGAGGCTACCTATACGCCTGCTTCGGATATCAAGATGGGCGATCATCCTGTGGTATGGGTGAACGAAAGTAAAAAAGCGCGCAATGTTTATTTCCAGATAGGGCACAGCAAGAGGCTGTATGAGACGGAAGATTTCACGAAGATGTTCAGGAATGCTATTAACTGGACGTTAGGAAAATGATGAATGTTTTCCTTCTTATGGCTCTTCTATAAAGAAAGTGCCGAAAACAATCGCCAGGTAGGGTGATTGTTTCCGGCACTTTGCTGCTATAAATAATTCGATCAGTACGGATAGCTTATAAAATATTTTACTGATGAGTTTTCTTTTGTGAAGATGGTTAGTTATTTGTGGGATGAAAGTAATGCTTTATATTGTTGAGCTATAAAAGCCCAGGTATAATGTTGCTTTGCAATCTCCCGCATCTTGTATCCGTCCTCGGGGCTGTCATGTAGCAATTCTACCAGTTCTTCATTTGTTTTGAAGTAATGAGCTTCGTTTTCTGTTGTCTCACGATTATAAATCACGTCGTAAGCTAAAATCGGTTTGCCGAAAAACATAGCTTCCACTAACGAAGGGTTTGTGCCGCCTGCGCTATGTCCGTGGATATAGCACCTGCATTGGTTGCGCAGTGCATAGAGTATATCAAGGTCATACACAGAATCTACCATCTGTATATTTTTCCGACCACAATATTCTTCTTTGAGTTGTCGGCTGTATTCGCTCCGTTCCCAATTTCCCACAAACACCAGATTCTTTCCAGAAGTAGCAAAGGCTTTCAGGATCAGATGACAGTTGTTTTCCGGCTCAATACGGCATACACTGACAGCGTAGTTTCCGGGAGCGATTCCGTATTGCTTCAGAATTTCGTTCTGCCTTTCTTCGGTGACATTTCTTTGTGCATGATCTCCTCCATAGGCTACTAATTCGGCTTTCTTATGATACGTATTCCATACGTAGTCCTGTATTCCTTTATTATCGGCTATGATTACGTCAGCATAGCGCACGGCCATCGCTTCACTTGTTCGTAGAAACCATCTGGCAAACTTACCCCATTTGGCCCTCCGGTGTTCCAACCCGTCAATGTTCACTATTAATTGCTTCCGATACAACAGTCTGAAGACGGGCAAAAAAACACAGCCTGACACACCTAATATGATTACGGTATCATAACCTCGCAAACATCTAAGCATCGACAGAATATCATAAGGAGTGCTTTGTACCCCATTGGCATGGAATAGCGGGATGTACTTCAGTTGTGCTCCTTTGTAGGTTTTCATGCGTGTGGTATAATCCTTACCACTACAAAAAACGGTATAACGGACTTCGGAGCAACAGTTATCACCAATAATGTTCTCCACCAAAGTCTCAAAGCCGCCATATTTTGCAGGCACACCTTGGATGCCTACGATAGCTACTTGTTTCATAAATATAAAAGGATTGTTTTATTTCCTGTTTAGTATCATTTCAATGCTATTTACCATCTTTGCTTCACTGAATCTTTTGGAATAAGCGAGTGCATTTTGGGCTAATTCCATATAAAGAGTTTCGTCAGATAGAATTGTTTTTATACATTCGGCTATCTGATTAAGATTTTGTACGTCTATCTTGTAACCGTTCTCTCCATCCACAACCATCTCTGCAATTCCTCCTTCTGTGGGCACTATTACTGGTAGCCCGGCACTCATTGCTTCCAATGCTGTCAGTCCGAATGTCTCCACTACCTGTTTTTTATCGGAAAGATTTAAAACGAGTGAAGCCTGATTATAGAAAGGTACAACATCATTCTGTCGAGGATATATAGTGAGGTTTTTGTATACGTTAATTTTATATTTCTCTATGAAGATATCAATGTTCTCTTTAGTATCACTTATTACCAGTACAAAAACGAATTGAGGTAATCTTTTTGCTAATTCAATAAACTCTAACGGGCTTTTATATAGTTTCAATGAGCCAAGCATTAAGATAGTTTTCCGCTCGAAGGCTATTTTGAAGTTTGGTGTCAGTCTATTCACGAAATTCTGTGGTAAAGCATTAGGAATAGTTATTACACATTTTTTTTGTTGCAGGAATGATGCTTGATATTCCGAGACACAGATGATTTCGTGTGCTAACTTCTGCATGATTGTAGCCAGTACCTTGTAGAATGTCCCCTTTACAAATGCATTTTCATGATAATGATAAACCACCCTTTTCCCCATTATACGACCGGCTAATGCTGGTCCAACAGGGAGCAAAGTGTTGATATAGAATGCCACATCTTTATAGAATAGCCAGCGGAATGTCAATATGAACGTATATAGTTGTACCATGCAATAGCGAAGCATTGTTACTATCGGGTTATTTGAAAATCGATAGGGGTAAGAGTACTTGCTTAAGTTTTTGTAATACAGCAGTTCGTCCAATGCACCGCCTGTTGAGGTAATCAAATCGATTTGGTAACCCTTTTTGAGTAATCCTTCTAATACTATTTTCAGAACTTTGGGACTGCCACTGTAGTCGTTAAAGAGATGGAAGCAGATAATATGCTTCATAACCTTTTCTTTATAGTTTTAGCAGGAACCCCACCTATTATGGAATACGATTCTATCTTTCCTCTCACTACTGCACCGGCTGCAATAATGCATCCGTCACCGATTTCTGTACCATCTAATATCGTAGTTTTTGATCCAATCCAGCAGTCTTTTCCTATCTTTATTCCTTTTCTATTCACTCCTTGCAGTCGTATAGGGATATGAGTATCTGCATAATTGTGATTTTCCGAATGAAGAGATACGTAATTACCAAAAATAGTATCGTCTCCTATTTCTATACCGCCGGCGCATCCGAAAAATCCATGAGTGCCAAGGCCAACATTATTGCCAATAATTAACCCTTTACCTAAATTTTTCAATGTGCCACTGCACTCAATGCAGGTATATTTACCAATCGACACATTATCACCAAAGACAATACCTTCTATTGATAATGCATCAATATAACAGTTTCTATCAATACTTAAATTATACCCCATTTGAATCTTTGAAGCACATTTGATTTTGGATGATGAAGAGACAAATACCCTTTTGAAACTTTTAAAAATAAATGCTCCTCTTATCCCTCTAAAAGCTCTAAAAAAAAATGTGGAGAAAAGATAGCTTATTGGAATTCTTTCATCCAAGATAAAATCTTCTCCTTTAATTGAGCTTATAACTTTGCCAATTCTTTTATGAAGAATCATAATAAGTATTATTTTGAATTTTAATTAAAAGTAAGTTTCCACTGGTTTAATTTCCAGATGAACCATTCATGTGTTTTTTTATAGTCATTTTGTAGCAATGAAGAAGGATTTTCTCTCTCTCATCCCAAGTACATTTCTTTGCACATTCAATGGTAGACTCTGCTAATTGCTTAAAACGATTAGGATGCATTATCAATGAATCAATTTCTCTTGCGAGTGCTTTTACGCATTCACTATATTTATGTGATATTGGGACTAATATTCCAGCGCCATTGCTTAAAGTATCATGCATACCACAATGGTCGAAACTTAATGTAGGTACTCCATAACTCATAGCCTCCCATATAGTTGTAGCATTTCCTTCACTGATACTTGTTATAATATGCATATGAGCATTTTTAAACATTTCCACAGCTTTTTGACGAGATAACATACCATGCCATTTTATTAGGTTGTAGATTAGGTTATCTTTTGCGTATTCCTCTAAACTTTTTCTCATTGGTCCATCACCTACAATATCAATAACAATTTTTTCTTTGTGCTTAACTAAGCATAATGCTTCAAATAAAATGTTTACAGATTTGCGATCTATCAGATTTCCGATAACTATAAACTTATATACCTCAGGAGCTATGAATTTTTCTTGATTAATACAGATGTCACCGGATATTGAGTTTTCTGGTAAATAGATGCTCTCTTTATGATGAATGGTGTGAAACACTTTTTGATTCTCTGTAGTGCAAGTTAGTAGTAAATCAGTATGTTGTAGAGCAGCGGTAAGTCTATTCATATTCAACTGCCTCGAAGTAGCCCAATTCCTAAACTTGAACTTTAATTTGCTAATTTTAGGAAGATTTCTTTGAAGGGTAATGCTTGTTTTATTGGCACCGCCGATAGGTCCCCACATGTAAGGTAATCCTAACTTCCACAGATATCCAGGTTCTCGAAAGCCAATGGGACCTAAATAATGGACTAAATCGATAGTATTGTTTGAGGCTATTTCTATCGCTTTTTTATAAGCTAATTTATGCCATTCTTTATATGCTAAATAAAATGTATATCCCAATAAGCCTTTTTTATTGCACCAATTTAATATATTAACCCATTTAGTGGATTTCACACAAGAAAAATCTACATTATGTATCCCTTTCCCGGTTGCATATCTCTCTATTTCTTCACAATCTCCAATATGATTGCCAGAACAACCATAAAGTACTGTGAGTTTGTGATATTTAGACATCCGGGTAACATAGTTCCATGCCACAGAGTATTCTGAACCTCGTGTAGGAGATATAGCATAGGCCAAAACCAATATGTGCATCATAAGCCTTTTTTTAGTGTTAATGCGTTATTTAAAAAAATCAATGAATTTTTGCGTTCAGCTGTTATAGCGGGTAATCCGATATTAAAATCATATTTTTGTGAAATATTTGGTTCATCATTTGGATTTGTAATGCAGTGCTCTAATTTGAATAGTTTTAATAGATTGTGGATTCGTGAGTTTTGATTCCCTCCTTCACGTCCATTCTTCATAAATCGTTCAAATACAAAAAAATGCCGTTTGAATAGATAGGAAAAAATGCAGCAATGAAAAGAGTTTGTGCATATCCATTCTGCATTTTTTATTAATGATAGGAACTCTATAGGACCTATGGTATCAAAAGTCATATCCGCATCGATGTGATTTACTAAATTAAATAGAGAGATATTGTATACAGATAATCCTGTCTTGGCTTTTAATTTCTGTATATAATCGTATGGAATTGAATCTTGGTAATAATCTGTATGAAGAAAATAGGTTAAAATATATTTTTCCTTTTTAATAAATGTGGCCTCGTCAGCTATTCCATGCCAGAAGTCTGGTGCAACCATCAAAGTCGGATCGAGTACAGTTGTAATCTCTCGACCTGTAATTTTAGAAACAATACTAGATGCTTCCTGTTCGCGGCATGAGATACTATCAAATTGCAGTATTAAGTTTATTTGTTCTTGCTGCAACATAGAGCTGTCAGTTATCCCCATACTTGGGGCATAAGCAATTTTACGACAGATCCCCCCTTCTTTTATAAATGACAGAAAAAAAATAGGATCATAAAAATAGGGACTCCATATTTGATCACTACCACATATACAAGCATAATAATCATTGAAATCTCGTCTAAGTGCTTTAGCAGACCGATACTTTTTATTAGTTAAATACATATATCTATGTTCAAACTCTCTAAAAGTATTTATCTGACTATGCATCCTGTTTAATTTGTCGTATTTGCTTTTGTAAAGTAATCGACTTATCATTGGACAAAGATTCATAACTGACAATATAAGTCTATTTACTGCTGGCTTTAATTGCCATAGTAAGTGCCCTGCATATTCATCGTAGTCAATAATTATATTCGGATATCCGGCATCGGCAATAAACCGTGACATGGCAACCGCTTGCAAGGATGTTCCCATGTTATATCCTGCACGGCGGGTAAGTATAGCAATTTTTTTTATTTTCATTAGTTTTTCAGAATATTTCGGACTTTCTGAATTGTGTTATAGTTCACGTTATCCTTTACCTTCTTCTTTATAAATCCCATTGTATTTGAATCTAAATTTCTGATGATTTCAAGTGCTTTACTTTCATCTTGATAACTTGTGAATACTTCTAGTAAGATGGGTTTATCATTATTTGTGGGGGAGAGGAATCTTACGGCATGTTGCTCAAATTCCTCTTTTGATGATGCATCTAAATATTCAAATCCTAAGTCTTGTGCATAATGTCTCACCAATTTTGGAGATTTCTGTCCAAAATGTCCCTTTGCTGCAATATATGGAGTTGTTTCGTCTTCTAATTTTGCTCCGGGATAGCAGTATAACTTGAACTCAGCTCCAATGTTGTTATTGATAAGTAATATTCGTAGATTATTACCTAAATGTCGATTGCCTAAAACATTCATATCGTAAAAGAATGCCAAATCTCCAATGATGCCAATATGCAATTTTTCTTTATGGGCAAGCGAAGCCCCTATAAGAGAGGATACGCAACCGTCAATACCAAAACCACCAACATTACAAAACGATTCTATGTTTTGAGGAAATTCAAAAAAATTCCATGAACGTAGACTGCTGAGTATCGAAAAGTGAACATAAGAATAGGATGGCAGACGGTGTGCCATTTGGGCGGCAATCCAAATATTTGAAAATGGCATAGTCGCTTTCGTCTTTGCTATTTCATAAAGGTGATCGTACATCAAACGACAAGAGTCATAGTATTGGGTGTTGACAACATTGTTATTGATATGTGTATAATACCTGAAGAATTGATCTTCAGGCATCTCGAATACATATCTCAATTTGTGAAATGTATCGCAAAGCTCTCCGTCTTGGCTGATTCGCCATACTTCTGACATGTTGAATTTTCCGATTGTGGAAAAATAGTCCCCGGATATTTCACCAATATGTATTAGCACATCTATTCGATTTAATGAGTGAGTCAATTGTTCTTGACCTCCTATCAACGAATATTGTATACGATACCTCCCATTATATGCACTGGTATGGTCGCAAAATACCACAGAATTATAACTTTCGCAGAATTTCTCTACAGATTGAGTTAGTTGGTTATTCCATTTTTTATGCGAACCGACTAATATCGCAATTCTTTTACCATCTAAGTTCGGCATATTGTCGTGTGGGTATAGGCGGTTGATGATTCGTTGTGAGGGTAGTTCTTTTGTATTGAACGTGGGACAATAAGTTGTAGGTATATTCAGATGTACAGGTCCACCATCCCGATGATACAATTCAAGAATAGCACGATTTACTTTTATGTTACATTCCCACTCGTCTTGTTCATCTTTTACGATAGGAAGTTGCTCACTTAATCTGACGATATCGTTTGGTAATACTCTTCTATCTATAACTTGGGGTATCAAATGACCGATCTCTGCATTGCTACGACAGGAAGTCACTGCCAATACTGGTAATTTCCTATAGTATGCCTCAGTAAGTGCAGACATGTAGTTTCTTGAAGCTGTCGCTCCTGTACAACTTAACATGACAGCTTCTCCGGTTTCAGCCGCTAATCCACAAGCCATATAGGCAGCAGATCGTTCATCGACGGAAGAATATATTATAAAGTAACTGTCTTGTTGAAGACTTGCCACCAAGGTTAAATTTGTATTGCCGGGAGAAGCCACTACGTATTTTATTCTATGTGCTTTTAATAAAGCAATAAGAATTTGGATGTTCTTTTCGTCCGAATAGTATTTATTCATTATTTATGTTATTTAAATTATTGTAAATAGATTCGTTATTTCTTACTATGTATTTAAACGTTATGAATAGAACTAACATGAACCACAATACTTGCAGATTCAGTGTTACTCCTCCGGTAATAAAAAGGAAACATAAAGCTATTGATATCCATTCACCTTTGATGGTGCAAATGCTGAAAACAAAATACCAAAATAGAAACTGAACAATTACGCCATGATTAATCCAAAGGCTTAATGCGCCACCATTGGTAGTTAATCCACCTAATTTAAGAATCGACTGATCAAAATCAATACCATGTCCTACCCACCCGTCAAAACTGCTCAGTGTTATATATTTTACAGCATTAAGAGTAGGAACTATTCGACTTGCCCCACTGCCATCCGCCTGCATGATGGTGTCTTGGTCAAGAGTCAGAATTGCAGGTATGAATTTAGCTAAACGTGAAAAACTTGATATTCCTGCCTGTTCTCCTATTATTAGGAGGACAAGGATAATAAACAAAACATAAAATAGAGATCTAAGATTAACGAATCTGGCAAGAAGTACTCCACCTAATACCAATCCTGTTGTGCTTCCGCACATTATCAATACAAACAAAAAAGAGACACACACCTTCTTATCCTCTACGAACAATTCTTTTATTGATAATTTATATCCTTTAATATAGTCACATAAACATATATAGAGAAACATCATCAAAGCTATCATACGCGCAGTCCATGCTGGTTCTGGACCACAAGAATTAAGCCGTGGAAAACCATGAGTGATATCAATATTAATTTTGTTGAAGATTGGGAGGCCCGTATAAAAACAAGCTATTTGAATAATGAGTACGACGGCATAAGCATATATAATCCATCTTAAAAGTTTTTTAAATGTTTCTATATTGATGTCACTCAAGTATAATATTCTGACGTAAGATAAGAAAAAGCATATAAACATGCCTGTATATAAAACGGTTGACCATCGCATAGTCTGAGAGTGAAAAGCGAAAGGAAAAACAATCATTAGTACAAGCATTATTATCAATGGTAAATCAAATCTTGGCATGATTTTAGGAAAGAGGATAAGCATTATTGGTGATACCCCCATTAATAATAGTAAAAGGATGTTTTGCTTAGCAGGTGTCATTAAAAATGACGGATATATACAAAGCAAGACAATTGTGAACATTACAATGCGTGTGCTATATGTAGTTGCTAAACTTTGATTCATTTTCCTATCAAAAATTTCATTCTTTTGTTAATAAACTCTGTAATAGGATACTGTATAACCATTATTATAACAAAACATGCTAATGATGCAAATCCGGTAATTTGAGTTTCGAAGAAACGATTGGCAATCCAATTGCATATTTCCATTAATATGGAATAATGAACAGCCATTAATATGATAGAATTACGTCCCCAATATTGCAGGTATCGTAATATGAAGTTGCTACCAGATACAGATGAGAATAAGAAAAAGATACTAAGTGGTTCTATCCATGAAATTATAAGATTGCTACATAAAGATACTGAAAATGGCAATATGGTAGATGATATACCAAGATATATCGCAGATAATATGAACAGAAATAGTCCAATAAGTCCAACCTTGTATCTGTTCTTTTGTTCTCTTTTAGTAAACTGGTGTGATACATAATAAGTGGCTGTTATTACGACCAATGCGGTAGCAGAGTCTTGGACGACCAGTAGTGGCATTTTTATTATAGAAAGTAATGGATAGACAGTTTTCAAAGCGAGTAGATGTATCAATATAGATACAAAGATAGCTATAGAAATACCTGTTAACAGCCCCAATAGTGATTGTTGCCTGCTTTTGAATATAACGAATAATAATTCCCCAAAAAACAGTACTGGAAGAAACCACAAAGTTCCGATACCGCGAAGAACTATAGATTTATATACATCGCGAGCTATGACGTCAATATTGTAATGACCAACGAAATAAAAGATGATATCAACCATCAGGATTATAAAAGTGAACCACAAGTAGGGCATGCCTAATGATCGTAACCTCTTTCCTGCAAATTGTTTCACATCTACAGACTCAGTCTGTTTTAGCCCATGTATCCATCCGTTCGTCACATAAAAACCTGTAATCATAAAAATACTGATAAAGTAATTAGCCCACATCGGTAAGAGCCCGTTTTCAATGTGAAGCATTGTGATGCAAATGATACAAAGTCCTTTCATCCAGTCAATTGAATCTATATGCTTGTCTTTTGAATTGGGGGAGGATTTCATAATTTCAATTTTATAAACCATTTACGTAATCGGCTACTGATAAGAAGCAATGTGACTTGTAATCTGTTAAAATCGCTATGATACTTATTCTTATAATCCCGGCTGTTACATAATAATACCATCCTGCCATAAGGATTCCCTTTTTGGAATTTAATGTGTCTGTGTACTGCTTGAGCTTCTGCCATATAGTAAAGCTTCATACCTGCTGTCTTCACTTGATGGGCAAGAATTGGTTCTTCACAATACAAGAATACATTCTCATCAAAGAATCCAATTTGTTTTATAAATGACATTCTGACGAATAGGCAGCAACCTGATACAATGGGGCAGTAGCGACTATTGGTGTAATTCAAGGTGGTAGCCAACGACTTTCCAGACAGCTTATACCTTATCATATCAATTGGCCAAAACAGTTCGCTCCAAAAGCTGACATAATCCAAAGGGTTCTGATGTCGCCCCTTCGCATCGATAATATCGGTGCCACATACTACTATTTTTTTATCAGCTTCCATTTTTGAAACGACACGTGCAATGTAGTCTGATTCTGGAAACTCCATATCCGGATTGGCTATTAGTGCATATTTATATCCTTTTTCAGCAGCATAACGCAGGCCAATATTATTTCCGGCATTGTAACCATGGTTTTCCTTGTTCTTTAGTAATGTACAGAGTTTCTCTTCGTTCATGGTTTTCAGTATGATGAGGTCATTCTCGTGCGAACAGTTGTCAACTATCACGACCTCTGTTTCTACTCCTTTCTGTTTTTTTAAAAAATCGACACATTTTCGACAGTCAATGGCGGAGTTGTAATTAAGAATAATTATGGGTATAGTCATTATTGTGCTAAATTATGATAGTTGGACGATAGGGTTTCTTGAATACGTTTCTTTATGTATTCCCAAACGCGGATATACATAGGACATCCAATTCCCCATGTGGCAGTGAAACGATGGATGCAATAAGTCCGTGGATTATTCCTATACCGCTTTGCCACATCCTTCTCGCTTCCACGACTTTTATCCAAATCGTATTTCAAAGGCGAGAAATACTCGGCAGGGCAAACAAGTATATTGGCTTCTTGTAGTATCAACTCTTGATAAGGAGAAATTTTGGGAAAGTCCGGATAATGTTTTTGTAGTACATCTCTGAATATAACAGGAGCAATTAAATTTAGGCTAACACTTCCATTGTTATTTACGCAAAAATGTTTGTCCTTATAGAAATCCATGGCAGTTTTACACCACTCGGCTCCTTTCTCTGTACCAAATATCGCAGCCTCTATGCCACCCGTGGAGGCTTCGAAGCCGATAAAAGACTTATAATTCAGTATCGAATTGAATGATTTTAACATCTCTACATCTGAGTCTAAATAAATTCCTCCTTCGGTGTAAACCGCATAGAGACGGATGTAATCAGCTGCAAAAGCATATTTTTTAGCTTCGAATGCCTCTTTTACCCACGGTACACTGTTTATATCGAAGCGCTTGGTATCCCAAAGTACTATTTCATACTCAGGTAATACCTGATGCCATGTGTTTATGCAATGTTTAATAAGTGGAGGAAATTCATCACCACTCAACCAGCAAAAATGAATTTTTTTTGGTATCATATCTATACTTGTTTTAGGAACCTTATCCAATGGCATTGGTCGTATGTTCGCAATGGAGAAATTTCATGAAACCTATACGAATTCGTTTCCCAAGTAACTCAACATGCCATTTATATTTGCTTTTCACGTCTTTTCGGGATGCATTCTCATATTCGGATAAATATGTGATATATTCTATATAGACCTTTAGTGGAATTGTTAAATATAAGGTTTGGTTATTTAATGTTATTCTATGTCATAACAGAGATCGATTTTTTAATTTACAAACAATCGGATACGCACCGACTAATGTTAGAAAGAATATTATTTTCATTTCGAATGACATTTTTTTAGATATCAAAAACAGGTAATTCAGTTCAGGAAAAGTTTGTCGCCATTGTTTGTGATGTTTTATGCCTGTTTTTAATAGCGGCCAAATGAATCCTCTTACATTCAGTTTTGACATTATTAATTCTTCCTTGTATTTTTTTTGCAATTCTTTCTTGTCTAAAAAATGATCGACCATCTTCACATTTTCAAAAGCATCGCTCCATCGCTTTATACACGATGTCTCTGATTCCTTATGGCAAATAGACGAAGCGTTAATGCAGTAATGATAAAGACTTTTATCTACATAATCTACACACTTTGCGCGTGAAAATATCTGTACGCATATTGTGTAATCTTCCATCATGTGGTAGGCAGGATATTCCATTATGCTTGGTGCAACAACAGAACGCTTTACAAGTTTATTAAAGAGTGAGCACTTAAAGGGTTCTCCGATGATAGTACGTAGAGGATCCAGTCCAAAATCTTGACTGATAATTTTCGGTTCTTCTCCATGCCGGTCTTCGGAATACATAGAGACAACAATGTCTGAATTTTGTGATATTGCCTTTTCGTACATTGTACGATACATGTCACTTTCAGTCCAGTCGTCGCTATCGCAATGAATAATATATTCACCATGAGCTGCCTTCATACCAACTTCGCGCGCCTTGGCCGCTCCCATATTTTTAGGTTGGCGGATAATTATTACCTGTTCTTTGCGATGGGGATATTTCTTCATCACTTGCTGCAATACTTCTACTGATTTATCTGGCGAACAGTCGTCGACGAAGATGTATTCTAATTCTTCGAGTGTCTGCTCGAATAGACTGCGGGTGCATTTTTCTATGTAACATTCTACTCCGTAAACCGGGATGATAATGCTAACTTTTGGTTGTGTTAGAGCCATTTTATATTACCTCCTTAGTGCTTTGTTTATTAATGGATATACCCCGATTAATATGAAAAATGAAATAATTTTTGATGATAATGAATGTCGTTTTGAGAGCCAGTGACTATGTGTCTCGCCAGGAAAAGAGTTTAACCATAGAATCCTGTACTTATTACTTTTTTTAAGTAACGGCAGAAGCAATTGTTTTACTACATGTTGATTGTAACGCAAAGCGTCCTTATATCTATCCAGTAACCCCTGTTTATCCAAAAATATCTCGATGATTCTCATATTAGCGGTGGCTTGATTGAATTTTTTTAGCCAGATTTCGTCAGTATGGTTGCCACATATTGAATCCTCGTTTTGGAAATAATAGTAATATGGACCATTTACACATCCATATGATTGCGCGAAAAACGCTATTTGCACTGCGTATGTCCGATCTTCCATAAAATGTTCCACGGGATAGATGAAGTCATTCTCCTTAAACAGTGAACGTTTGACTAATCTGTTCCATAACGAAACAGTTGTATGACAATTTAGGATGTCTTGAATAAATTCGTATTTATCCTGTTTGATAATGTCAGTGACTAGTTTGTTATTCTTTCCATCACTATAATATAGAGATCGGCACATCACATAGTCGAGACGGTCTGCCATTGCTTTCTCGTACATTGCGCAATACATGTTCTTGTCCACCCAATCGTCGCTGTCACAATGGATGATATACTCTCCGCTGGCAGCCTTTATGCCTACCTCGCGTGCTTTGGAAGCACCCATATTGCAAGGTTGGTTGATGATACGCACCTGATTTTGACGGTTGGGATATGAATTCAGCACTTGTTGCAACACTTCCATTGAGTGATCGGGTGTGCAATCGTTTACAAACAGATACTCCATGCTGTCGAGCGTCTGTTCAAACAGTGAGCGTGCGCAGCGTCCAATATACGGCTCCACATTGTAAACGGGAATAATAATACTTACTTTTGGGGCATTCATAATCAAAGTGTTTTAAGGTATTGAATAGAGTGTTGGCGAAGTGCATCCAACAACAAATCTGTATGTGCATAATTGATATCCTCTAATGATAATGAGCCGATGTCTCCTGTAGATACAATGCAACTGTCCAATCCCAAATTATGCAGCAGGTTTATATACCTTATATCACGACCATTGGCACTGCGAAATGCATAGAACTTTTTTTTCAATATTATGGAGAAAGCTGTTGCATGAAAGCTGGTGGTAAAAACAACTGAGGCATATTTGATTGCATTCAGAAATGCAATGGGAGAGTACGCTAGATCGAACATATCCACCACTTTTAAATTGTTTTGCTTGGCAAAGACTGATACTTTTGTTCTGAAAGCTTCATTATCTGTGTTATTGCTCAAAAAATAGGTGAGCAAATAGGGTTCGCCTATCAGATTATAGGTCGTTAAGCGATTCCAATCTTCGGCATTCAATAACAGAGTGGGGTCAACCACCACTTCGCCATGCATGTCGGTCATTTGATAGACTTCATCTCTCACAGTTTCTTCTCTAAACGACAGGCGTTTGAATCGTTTAACACTGCCAGTCAGGTACTCTTTTCCTATTGTTCGGAGTGATTCAATGTTAGAACTGATGGCATACCCCTGAATGCTACTTCCTTTGGGCACTGTAAACTCGCCAAAATAAACAGGCTCAATGATGTTATTCGTAGGATGTAAACTCCACATCTGGTCTGATCCAATAAGATAGACATCAAAACACTGCGGCATTTCTCGTCCTGATTTTATAGGACGACTACATTGCAAAAAACGGCTTCGGAATGAATTGTACACTTGGGTACGTTTATATAGTATAGGGAATACTTTGAATAGGTATCCTACCAGTAGTCGAGGATTGGTCAAGCCTTTCTTCATTATATCCCAACGTATGGGATTATAAATTAACTCTGTAAAGGGTTGCCGATAATCAATCACTTTTACGTTAAAATCTAACCTTTTTAGCATTTCTTGCAAAGCATAACATTGCAATACAGCTCCAAAATTATTAGCTCGATGATATGTAATTATACCTACACGCTTCATAAATTTCCAGTTACTTCAGTATTTTTTTTATGGTTGATATCGTTTGAGATCCGATTATGGATCTCATCGATGACTTTAATTTTTGTTTTGCTACAAAGTGATTGTCAACAAGTGTGTTTTGTAAAAGCCTTAATGACTCCACTTCATCGTCAGTATTAGTAAACACTTCAAAAATTATAGGAATATTTCCTAACTGGGGATTCACAAAGTCAGGTATCACATTCTTGAATGAAGCTTTACAATTTGCCGTCAGATAGTGAAAGCCTAAATCCTGTGCCATGTGCTTTACCAAATCTGTAGACTGATTACCATTATGCCCCGCTGCTGCAATATATTTGTCTGTGTCCTCTCCAAATATGGAAGCTCTATGTTTGTAGGTACGGAATTCCAGCCCTTTTCCATTATTAATGACTAACAATCTAATATTGTTGCTTAAATGGCGATTGCCGATTATATTGAGGTCGTAGAAAAATGACAAATCTCCCAATATACCGAAATATAATTTGTCCGGATTGACTAATGAGGCGCCAACCAATGTTGAAAAGTTGCCATCGATGCCAAAACCGCCAACGTTACTATGAAGCCGAACAGAAGAATCTGTCTCGAAAAAGTTCCATGAACGCAAGGATTGCAGAATGCCAAGATGAACTATGGCGCATTTGGGAATACGGGGAGCCATTTGGGCGGCTATCCAAATGTTCGAGAATGGTAACTCAGGAATTTGTGACCGAATCAAATTGATTTTCTTCTTGAAAGCAAATAAAAGACTGTCATCTTTTGCTACGCCATCTTTTGAATAATGCTCAAAAAAGGTGGTACTCTTCATCTTGAATACATACGTTAGCGATTGAAAGCGGTCTCTGATTTCTCCATCTTCGTTTACTCTCCATACTTCCTTAGGGTGTAATGCACCTATGGTATAATAGTCACCGGAGATTTCCCCCATGTGGATGAGCAAATCTACTTGAAGCAATTCATGATTGTATTTCTCTTGGGCTGCATACAAAGCAGAAAGTATACGATATTTTCCTTGATAACCGCTTGTGTGATCGCAAAGTACTACAGCGTTATGCGTAGCACAAAAAATATCAATAGCTGCAATTAATTGGGGAGACCATTTATGGAATGAACCTATAAATATAGCTACTCTACCTTTAGGTAAAGAGGGAAAAATATCTTCTGCATCAATTCTCTGTATATTGCGGACAATAGGAATTTGTTCTACTAAAAAATCCATTGAGAATCGGGTAGTGAGGTCTAAATGTACTGGTCCACCTCCATTCATGCTTAAATAAGAGATGGCTTTATTCACTTTCATCGTACAGTCCCACTCATCGTCGGCATCTTTGACCGGCTGTAGCGCAAAGGATTTCACGACTACATCTTTAGGTGGGGCGGATCGATCGGTTGATTGAGCAAACAAGTGTCCGACGTGGCTGGTTGTCATGGAGGAGGTAATTGTCAATATTGGGAGTTTGGCATAAAATGCCTCTGTCAGTCCCGGCATATAATCGCGTGAAGAGGTGGCTCCTGTACAGCTTAACACAACCGGTTCGTTCGATTCTTCTGACAAACCACATGCAAAATAAGCGGCTGAGCGTTCATCTACCACAGAATACATTTCAAAAAACGAATCGGATTGCATGCTTGCCACCAAACTGACATTCGTGGCTCCAGGCGAAACCACTACCTTACGTATGTTGTTGACTTTTAATAATCCTATAACAATCTGCACATTTCTTTCCGCAGAATATTTCTTAATACTCATAGTCTATTTCTAAAAATTACATTCAACATCATCAAATGTGATAATCCCTGCGCCACCTGTCATATATACTACATCACCAACTATCGCCTGGCTCAGTCCCGAGGTTAATATTACTGCCATATTCGCTATTTCACAGGGTGCTATCAAACGTCCCATTGGATTTCGATCATTTCCATAACCTTTTGACTCATCATGCGATAGCATTGGGGTAGCCGTAGGACCGGGGGCGATTCCGTTGACTATTATACCGTATGGTATGAGCATTTTGGCAAGTCCCAAAGTCAGTCCTCTGATTCCCCATTTCGATACGATATATGGAGAGTTTGCCGGGCGTAAACTACTTGATGATGCAATATTCAGTATGTTACCACAGATATGATTTTCTCGCATATAGTTAGCCACCAGTTGAGAAAGGAAATAAACGCCTTTCAGATTCGTATCTAACACGAAATCGTATTGCTCTTCAGTAGTGAATCCGAAAGTTCCACTTTGTACGCCTGCATTATTTACAAGTATATCTATCTTTTTTTCTTTGAGCTGGGTGAGAATATCATTAAATTGTTTTTTCAGTTGATTCACTTTTCTATTATCCATTACATATCCGAAAACTCTATCCGAATATATAGGGTTCGTATTCTTCAACTGTTCACAAGCCTCGTGTAGACGTAGTTCGCTACGGCTGGTAATGACCACTACTGCTCCGGCATCGAGCATCGTTTGTGCTATGGCAAAACCAATACCGCTTGTTCCTCCTGTTATCAAGGCGCATCTCCCTTGAAGCAATTCAGATGGTTGAAGTCGCACCACATTGACCTTTTGGACTATCGGGCGTTTCGAAAAGAGTTTTGTAACTATATTTTTTAAAGCATAAATGTAAGACATAGCTTGAAGATTAATTAACGGCGATTAATTGCTTATCAGCCGGTTTTTTATTGTAGTTAATTTATTTGCCATAAAAGCTCTTTCATTTTGATTGCACCCCAACCAGTAAATGCAAGCAAGTGTTGAAACTATAGAAACGCTTCCTACCAACAGCAACTTCAAAAAAGCGTTTTCTATTTGAATATATTCGTGCAAAAAAAAGGGAAGTATGGCGGCTGCGACGGTAACTACAAAATTTCTTATAATAACTTTCCGGATAAACTCTATCGGGGAAAGTCCTATCATGGCTTGAAGCAAAATTAATCTGTAAATTAATTGAATAATGAATATTCCAAATGTGATATAATAGGCTGTTTCGGGAGGCATACCGAAATAATATCCGGCATACACCATGGGAAACACTAACATTCCGGTTCCACCCACAATTATTTGGTACTTCTTTATTTTGCCTGTAGCAAGCATCGCTGTTACTAAGGGGGTAGAGATTACTGATAATAAAGAGAGCGTTAATGTTAACCTGATAAATCGGGAAGTATAATCGGGCACTATGCCGAGCCAAAGCCGCAATATCATTTCTGTTTCCAATACAATAGGCAGAGAAAACAATAACACCAAGAAGAAAGAGTACTTTGAACCATAATAAATTAACTGGTGCATATGCTCTTTATTCTGAGTGGCATACGATTTAGTGATTTGAGGATTTAAGGCAGTGGTGAAATTATTGACCAATCCCATGATTACATTTTCTACTTGTCCTGCAATGCCTCGGGCGGCATTTACAGCGACGGTAAAGAACAGATTCATGAGGATGTTGACCCCTTGTGTCATTAGCAAATAAGAACCTGAACCTAAAAAGTTCCATCCGGCAAATCCTGCCATCTCTTTTATGATGTTTTTATCAATTACAAATCGACCTCCACATTCACTAAAATGACTCTTACAATAGGCGCCGTAAATGATGCGAATGATTAGAGAGACAATGACCAATAGCAATGCATAAATAATCAGTTTATCAAACGGTGATATATAAAGCAGATATGCAACTAACAGTTTTAGTATAACTTCAATGACACTGATGTAAGCAAATACGTTCATATGCTCATGGGCGATGATTGTTGCATTGTATGGGATACTAATCAGGCCTATTGCAAAAGTCACAATCGAGAATTGTAATACCCAGTTTGCAGCCTCTAATCTGCCGGCTGGAATATTGATATGGCAGTTTACAAACCACACTCCCGCAATCTCTGCGATAACAACGATCAAAAAAGCTAAAGTAATCTGAATGGCCACTGATGTAGAGAATATGCTCCTTAATTTTTTGCTGTCTTTTCTACCCAGTTCAAAAGTCAGATATCTGCTAATGGCACTCGATAATGAACCTGATAAAAGTGTGAACATTGCTACCACTCCGCCGATTACATTATAGATACCATAATCCTCAAGTCCCAAGGTATTTAGGATTATTCTGCTTGTGTAGAGTGAGACTGACATCACAAATAATGATCGGAAGTATAGTAGTACCGTGTTTTTGGCTATTCTGTTGCTGTTTGATTGATGATTCATTTTCTATTTACTTAAATAAGATGTTCCTTGATTGATGAATAATTTTGTGTGTAAAAAATAATGCAGGTGATTCGAGCATAGAAAAAGTAATTTTTGCGGCTTGAACAAATAGCCTTCATCAGTCATTTTGCATTGCTCTTTGTCAATTTCCAAATCAACAAGGGTAGAGATATCCCTACAAGCGTATACACTACCCATATCCAGCTGTTCGTAATTTCCAATACTGGGAATTGAGCCAAGTTGTCAAGCGGTAAGTGGTTATACTTAATATATATGTAACTTACCAACTTAAATGACAAAAAGTGAAATGTGAGGATATAGAGTGTCTTGTTACCAATATAGGATAATAGGGATGCAATTCTTGTACTTGACAACCATTTCGACAGTTGCATAGTGGCTACCGTTCCGCATATTGCTATGACATAATAAAGCCAGACAATACTACCTTTGCAGTCCATACCCAAACTTGTGTATATTGCAGCTATAGCAGGAACGATAAACAATGCCGATTCGATAATATGTGGATAAGTACCCTTTAAATCTGTTTTGTGGTAGATATATCCACTTATATAGAATGCCGTTGCCAAAAGAGTCTGTTCTCCAAATTGAGCTGGTAGCTTAATGGGTAGTTGATTCCATAAAGTAGCCATTGTGAGGAACAAAATCCCCCCCCAATTATTAATATAATGTAAATTATCTATCTTTTGTGTAAAGTAAAAGAGTACTGTTGTAGCGATAGAAGCCCAGCAAAGTGAAATCAAAAACCAAAATCCACCCAATAATTGTTCACTACCAGTCATCGTGAGTATACGCACAGATTTGATGGAAATTTCTTTCAAAGAATAACTTGTATCGTAGATATGTAAGTATGCGAATACATTATGCAATAATAAAAATATTACTGACCATTTGACAAAGGGATAATAAGAACCTTTTATCTTCCTCCATAATCCCGTTTTTAAATTAGTCAGATATTTATCATTCAATAGATAACCACTTATAAAGAAAAAACAAGGCATATGGAACATATAGATAAAACGATGCAAATAGTCGGGACATCCGCTATGTCCTATCACCATCAAGATAATGCAAATAGCTTTTGCAAGGTCTAATGTTAAGTCTCTTTTATGCCCCATTGGTTTTTCAATTATTCGTTGGAGCCTGTAACAAGTGTCTTCATCATTCATAAAGCCCCATCCCATACTCAAACGGACTTTCAAAATCCCTCAGCAACGGATGCTTCGTATCTTTCTCACTCAGTATCGCTTTATCAGCCGGTATTTTCCAGTCTATTCCTATACCTTCATCCAAGATACTGATTCCACCATCGGCTTGCGGAGCATAATAATTGTCACATTTGTACTGAAATACAGCTACCTCACTCAATACGGCAAAACCATGGGCAAAACCTTTGGGAATGAAGAATTGCAAATGATTATCTTCTGACAATTCTACAGCCACATGCTCACCGTATGTGGGCGATCCTTTGCGAATATCTACCGCCACATCAAGCACGCGGCCTTTGACGACACGCACCAGTTTACTTTGCGCAAAAGGCGGCTTCTGAAAATGAAGCCCTCGAAGTACTCCGTATGATGACATACTCTCATTGTCCTGCACGAAATTCACCTTGTGCACCTTCTCTTCAAATTCCCGTTGGGAAAAAGACTCGAAAAAGTAGCCGCGTTCGTCTTTGAAAAGGCGTGGCTCAATGATGACCAAACCCTCTACATTTGTTTTTTGTATAAGCATTGTTTCTTATAATAGTTTTAAATACTAAAAGGTTACATTCTCTAAACTGCCTCCTTTATTTTCCTCCTCTCCCTTGCCTCATCAGCATATTATTAATCTGTTGTCTCACATTGTCCACCTTTGCCCCCGATGTCAGTCGGGAAGCGAAAGGAAGAAGAACCTCGATGAAGGTGCCTTTCACCACCGTGTCCTTGCCCACGCGGGGTTCGCTGAGCATGATGCTCACTACACCCGCCAGATCGTGGGCGGTGGTGCATTCGCCCAGAAGTCGGGTGTACTCATGCACTTTTTTCACGTCGGGCACGTAGGTGAAGAGAAGGCACTCGGCATCGTTCAGACTTTCAATGCCCTCGGTTTCTTCGGGACGGATGGCGACCTCGGCAAACTGATCGCCGTAAAAATTCTGAACGGCGGTAGCGCCTGCCGGGGCTATCATGTTCGTACCGCCGAATATCTTTATCTCTATTTCCGGTTTGTCGTTCATATTTATATTTTCTCTCTCCATTCTATTTAATTATTTTAATGATAAATCAATAAGCACTCAATGATTATAAATGCTTAGTAAATGGCTTTTAATGCAGTGTATAGGATGAATTATATCCTGTATCTTTGTTGATATAAATCTGTTAAATATAAAATATAGTTTTAATTAAATCAGAATCAATTTCATGAAAGAATCTATCATGTCTTTTTTCAACGCTCCCATCACCAACAAAGTGCCTTCCGGAGTGTGTAGCGTAGCGGGGCTTCATGCCTATATCTCCTCCGATTCCTATCTGAAGGAGCTGACACAAAGAGTAAGGGCCGATACGGAAAACGATAAAGCATTCCGTGGAAAAAAACAGACTTTGCTGCCCTACGTCACGCCTGCCGGAATCTTTTCGTACTGTCGGGAGCAGTGTATCATGCTGCCGTCCGGAGACTTTGTGATAGACATCGACCATCTTGCCTCTGTCGAAGAGGCCACGATGTGGCGTGACCGACTTTTTGCCGACGAAGTGCTACAACCCGACCTTGCCTTCGTAAGTCCCGGTGCCAAAGGAGTGAAACTCTTTGTACCCTACCGGCTGAATCTCACAGATACGCTGGAACACTCGTTCGACAATGCTCTACACACCGCCTGGGACTACCTGGGATGGCGTCACGGACTAAAGGCCGATACCGCCAATGCCGATATGTCGAGAGCCTGCTTCCTGGCATACGATGAAGAAGCGAAGTGCAAAATTTAGGGCAAGTTACAAATTACGAATTACGAATTACAAATCCTATCATCGTGAACGAACTTGACATTATCGAACAGTTGACTATTGCCGCAGAACAGGCCGGAGCCAACCTTGCACCTACGTATCAGGAATATATGCCACTTGCCTTCGCCATTGCCAACAGTTGCGGCGAGGCAGGACGCAGTTTTTTTCACCGGCTTTGCAGTCTGTCTGCGAAGTATCGGCAGGCCGACGCTGACAAACTCTACAACCACGCCTTACAGAGTGGGCGAGGGGGTAATTCCTTAGGAACGGTGTTTCATCTGGCCCAGCTGGCAGGCGTGCGTTTCGACAAGAAACTTGCAAACTTGCAAAACTTGCAGCCCCTCCTCACACCCACCCACACGTACGTGCGAGAAAACGATGTGGAAACCTCCGTCTCGCTGCCCTGTTTCCCGGAATACCGGTGGCCGCTCTTCCTACAACAAGTGGTGGACTGCGGTGAATCGCCCGCCCAAAGGGACATCCTGCTGCTGGGAGCACTGACTGTATTCGGAGCCACCCTCAACCGGCTGTTGAGTTTTGTCTATGGCCGCAAGATCAAATTTCCGTGCCTGCAAACCTTTGTCATCGCTCCGCCCGCTTCCGGCAAAGGAGCGCTGACCTGGGTGCGCCGGCTGGCTGAACCCCTGCACGACGCGCTGATGGAATCGTACAGCGAAAAGATGAAAGCCTATCGCCTTGATAAAGCGCAATGGGACATGCTGGGCAAGGAGAAGGCAAGCAAGCCCGAACCCGAACAGCCTTGCATGAAGATGTTCCTTATTGCGGGTGACAACTCCGGAGCCGGCATGCTGGAGAACCTGATGGATGCCAACGGTGCCGGACTGATATGCGAAACCGAAGCGGACACCGTGAGCACTGCCATCGGTACCGACTACGGACACTGGAGCGATACCCTGAGAAAGAGTTTCGACCACGAACGCCTGGCTTACAACCGCCGCACCAACCACGAATACCGGGAGTGTAAAATATCCTATCTTAGCGTATTGCTTAGCGGTACGCCTGCCCAAGTGAAGCCGCTCATTCCCTCGGCGGAGAACGGCCTGTTCTCGCGCCAGTTGTTTTACTGCATGCCTCCCATTCGTGAATGGGTGGACCAGTTCTGCGAATCCGGTATCGACTACGACCGTATGTTCACCCTTTGGGGAGAACGTTGGAAATGCCTGCTCGATGCCTTGGCGGCTGTCGTAAGCGGCATCAACCTGAAACTGACCGAAGAGCAGAAAGAGGAATTCAACGTTCACTTTTCACGCATATTCGGTCGTGCGGGTGCGGCTCATGGCGATCCTATGAAAAGTGCGGTGGCACGTATCGCCATCAACATCTGCCGTATCATTGGCATCGTGGCATTGATGCGCTCGCTCGAAGCCTTGTTAATGGCAACGGACGGTATCGACCGTACTGCTGCGGAAAAGCCGGTGGGCGACCTTGTAAAAGCGCTGAAGTCATGCCCGGGCTTGTTGCCTTCACCTCACATTCCGCATGAGAACGTGCAAGATGGCGTGGTACCTCAGTTCGATCTCACCGTCAACAGCGATGATTTTCATGCCGTACTGTCACTCACGGAACCTCTGTATCTGCATTCGTGTCATATCCTGTCGTTCCTTCCGGCGGGCGACTCCATGCAGCAGAAAACGTCGCAGGAGGCATTCCTGGATTTGTTGCCTCTCAACTTCACCCGTAGCCAGGCCCTTCAAGCGGGTGAACAGTATGGAATACCTGCCAACACGCTCGACTCGCTGTTGAAGCGAATGCTGAACAAAGGGCAGCTGGTGAAAAGCGGGCGCGGAGAATACAGGTTCAAATGAAACGTCGTTCGGAAAAAGGATCCCATTCGCTTCACGCACGTGTATGTACGTGTGTGGGTGTGAGGGGGCTGCAAGAAATGCAAGTTTGCAAGATTCCGCTTTTTTTTTCTCCAACTGGGAAAAAAAAATTCTCCAGTTAGGAAAAAATATTTTCCCAGTTAGGAAGAAAAAACTCCCATATCCGGAACGCCTTTAATTCTTTAATTTTTAATTTCTCCCACCATGTCCTTCCATCCCATCTCCATGAAGAAGAGCGAACTGGCTCTACTTTACTTTCCGGATTCAACATCCGCTGTGGCCACCAACCGCCTGATGCGCTGGATTTATGATTGTCCTTCGCTGATGATGGAACTGGAAACCGTCGGTTATCATCGTTCGCAGAAGTTGCTCACATCCCGGCAAGTGTCGCTGATTGTCCGCCATTTGGGCGACCCGTAAGGCGAAACCCATCGGAACCCATCGAAACCCATAAGTCGGTTTCCGGTCCGTCCTATCTTTGCCACAGATTATTAACCGAATCAGTTGACGGGATTTATTCTTTCTGATGTAGAAAAGAACAAAAGTGATTAGTGTTTAGTGATAAGTGATTAGTGCCATTCGGTATATTATTTCTTAGACGCGGATGACACGGATAACGCGGATTTAAAAGGCTGCGCTATAAAAGTGG
>ERZ826613.375-NODE-375-length-65455-cov-4.696911_pt1 | contig 65455 bp, 62 predicted proteins | sample MGYA00519925_ERZ826613 | MGnify/ENA primary metagenome ERZ826613 (study PRJEB31778, sample SAMEA3449236) | human gut metagenome | biome: human gut; feature: human-associated habitat; material: faeces | place: United Kingdom | collected 2010/2012 ... | reverse complement strand
TAACCTTTCAACATTGTGGATTTTCTATGCTTTTAGTGGGGGACTGAATAGTTACAAAATTTTTTGGATATGCAGGTGTTGATTCATATCTTTCGGATAATCCGGATGCTGGCAGGGATAAGACAGAAAGGGAATGGAATATATATGCCTCAGTTTTCCCTGAAGCAATAAAACAATTTGGTGAGTAACAAAAAACCGCTGTGTCAGATATGATACAGCGGTTTTAATATAATCAGATAAGATTTTAAATTGAATAGTTATCCCCCGACGTTGATGAAGACTGTTCTTCAATATCTTTAAGACTGATATTGTCAAGGTATTCCTCAATTGCCTTGAGCAGTCCGTTCCAGACAAAAAGAGTAGGACATTTTGCAGCACGCGGACATTCATTAGGAGTTTGTTCAAGGCATGAAACCGGAGCAAGACTTCCCTCAGTGACCCTGAGTATTTCACCGACAGTATATTCCTCAGGATTTTTAGCAAGCATATAACCACCCTGATAGCCGCGGTTTGTTTTTAAAAGACCAGCTCTGTTAAGCATCGGGACGATTTGTTCGAGATATTTTTTTGATATATTCTGTCTTTCAGCAATATCTTTAAGTGCAATATAGCCTTCGTCCTGGTTTTCTGCAAGGTCAAGGAGCATTCTAAGTGCATATCTTCCCTTTGTGGAAATTTTCATATCGGTTTCGCCTTTCATAAGTAAAATTAAATTCTCTTTTAATTATACCATAGGATTAATATGTTTTCAAGTATGAATTTTAAGATACGGCATTTAAAAATGTGCATTTTATAAAAATTTGAAAATGATTGCAAAAATTTCAGAAAATCACTTGATTTTTTCAGCACAGTATGATATAATATTACGGTAATTCGCACGCTTATACTTTCAGAAACGGGTGCCACGTTAATAAATGTGGCTGTTTGCTGAGCTAAGTTGGGCGGAGGAAAATTAAAACCAACAGGAGGAACTACCATGGCAGTAGTATCAATGAAACAGCTTCTTGAAGCAGGCGTACACTTTGGTCATCAGACAAGAAGATGGAATCCAAAAATGGCTCCATATATCTTTACTGAAAGAAACGGAATCTACATTATCGATCTTCAGAAGACTGTAAAGAAGCTTGAAGAAGCTTATATGTTTGTTCGTGACCTTGCAGCTGAAGGCGGCAACGTTCTCTTTGTAGGTACAAAGAAACAGGCTGGCGATTCAGTTAAGGAAGAAGCTTTAAGAGCAGGAGCTCACTATGTAAATGCTCGTTGGCTCGGCGGTATGCTTACAAACTTCAACACAATTCAGACAAGAATCAAAAGACTTGAACAGCTTCACGCAATGGAAGAAGACGGAACATTTGAACTTCTCCCTAAGAAAGAAGTTGTAAAGCTTAATCTTGAAATCGAAAAGCTTGAAAAGTTTATGGGCGGTATCAAGAATATGGAAACACTTCCGGCTGCACTTTTCATTGTTGACCCAAGAAAAGAAAAAATTGCAGTTGCAGAAGCTAAGAAACTTAATATTCCGATCGTAGCTATTGTTGACACAAACTGTGATCCTGATGAAATTGATTATGTAATTCCTGGTAATGATGACGCTATCAGAGCTGTTAAACTTATTGCCGGCACAATTGCAAACGCAATCATCGAAGGCAGACAGGGTGAAGATACAACAGAAGCTGCTGAAGAAGCAGTTGCTGAAGAAGCACCTGTAGAAGAATAATTATTAAACATAAAACCCGAATATAATTTTAATATTCGGGTTTTTCTGAAAAAATATCTGGAGGAATTTATAATGGCTAATATTACAGCTAAAGATGTTGCTGAACTTCGCAAGCAGACCGGCGTTGGCATGATGGACTGTAAAAAGGCTCTCGTTGAAGCTGACGGTGACTTTGAAAAAGCAACAGTTATTTTGAGAGAAAAGGGACTTGCAACACAGGCTAAGAAGTCAGGCAGAGTTGCCGCTGAAGGTATTGTTATGGCTCTTACAAATGATGACCATACAGTTGGTGCAGTTGTAGAAGTTAACATTGAAACTGACTTTGCTGCAAACAACGAAGATTTCAAGAAGTTTGTAAATGACGTTGCTAAGACAATTATTGAAACAAACCCTGCTGATATTGATGCTCTTAATGCAACAAAAATTTCAGGCGGTTCTGCAACAGTTGCTGAGGCTCTTCAGGAACTCTTCCTTAAGATTCGTGAAAATATGCACATCAGAAGATTCAAGAGACTCGAAGGAGTTCTCGTTCCTTACGTTCATGGTGGCGGCAAGATCGGTGTTCTTGTTAACCTTGAAACACCTGCTGGTGCAACAGATGCTGTTCTGGCTTGCGGTAAGGACTGTGCTCTTCAGGTTGCAGCTTTGAAGCCTCCATACCTCAACAGAGAAGCTGTTCCTGCTGAAGTTATCGAATCTGAAAAGAAGATCATGATCGCTCAGATGGACGAAGACCCTAAGATGGCTAAGAAGCCGGAACAGGTTAAGGCTAAGATCGTTGAAGGTAAGGTTGGCAAATATTATTCTGAAAACTGTCTCCTCGATCAGGAATTCGTTAAGGATGGTTCATTCACAGTTCAGAAGTATGTTGACCATTGTGCTAAGGAAGCAAATACTACAATCAAGGTTGTAGATTATGTTTGCTTTGAAAGAGGCGAAGGCGTAGAAAAGAAGGAAGACAATTTCGCTGATGAAGTTGCAAGTATGATGAATAAATAATTATTTCAGCATATAAAAAGCGGCCTTTTTTAAGACCGCTTTTTCTTTTAAAAGAAACACGCTGTGGGATATGTCACAGCGTGTTTTTTAAGTATCGGATTATTTTTTGAGCATTGACTTGAGTGCCTTTGGTTCTGCTGGCTGATGGCATCCATAGAACGAAGTAGCACCTGCTGCCTTAATGGCTGTGTTCATTCCGATTTTGGCAATAGCCTCCATTGTTTTCTTGGCAATTCTTTTCATTGCTGTTACCTTCCTTTCAAATTTTTGGTATTGATTACCATGTACTTATATTAACATATTTAAAGCAATGAGTCAATAGATTTAACTTAAACGGAGCATAAGTATCATTAAAGAGCAAAATTAATAATTTGGTAATATTCAAATAATAAATTGTTAATGCATCTGATAAATAAACGTAATAATTGTTAACAATTGTTACGTTATTAGATTTGTAATGGAAAATTAACATTTTATACATATAAAATACTAATGATGTTTGTAATTATTTGTTATAATTTAAAATATAAATAAATGATAAGCTTATATTAGGGTATTTGATTATGAATATTGCTTTGTGTATTTCTGAAATTGAATTTGCCATGTATATCAGACAGCAGATATTGCTGAATTCTGATTTCGGGTTTAATGTGTCTGTTTTTACTTTGGCACAGGAACTGTTGATAGACAGGGAAAAATTTGATGTTGTTTTTATTGACACCTGTCTGAAGGATATTACCGTCGCAAAAATAGCGAATATTTTAAGGATGTCGGATAGAACTATTAAACTGGTTTTTATTTCAGATTCAGATGAGCTTGTTTTTTCTATGTTAAAATTTCAGCCGTATCGTTTTATACGGAAAAGGTATGTATCTGCTGAGCTTAGAGAAACTGTCAGAGCTTTAATAAATGAAAGGCAGACAATTTCTTTTAATTTTCAGGGGCAATCAAGATGTATTTATCCTGATGAGATATGTTTTTGCGAAATTTACGGACACAATATTGAAATTCATACAAGTAAAGGAAAATTCAGAATAAACGGTACATTAAATGTTCTTGAAAACCAGCTTGGTCCGTTCGGTTTTTTCAGAGTACATAAAAGTTATCTTGTAAATTTTAATTATGTTTTAAAACTTACTTCTAAGGATATTGTAATGTCTGATATGAGCATTCTGCCAGTAAGCAGACGAAGGAGTCCGGAACTGAAAAAAGCAATGATGAGTATGGTGAGATGATTATGACGGATAATATGATGTGGGATATTATAGAGGTTATAGCCTCTGTTGTTGAATGTTTCCTGCTTACAAACTATGTGGTGAATTTTTTTGATTATAAAGTTTCTGAAAAAGAGGGTAAAAAGTATTTTTATTTGTTGTTTATGACCATTTTGAATAATATTGTCATAAGTCAGGTAATAAGTATAGATTCCGTTACAGGCATACTTCAGATAGCAATTGTATATTTTTTTCTGAGGATTTACATGAATGGTTCTGAGCTCAAAAAGATATTTGTTTCATTTACCAGTGTATTCCTGATTTTAATAATAAATTCTATAACACTTGCATCATTTAACTGGATTACGCATAAAAATATGGAAGTTTTAATAACATCAAACGGTATTTTCCGCATAATGATTTTATTTATAACCAAGTTTTTATATTTTATTTCAACAATTGTTCTGATAAAAATGTTTAAAAATCCGTCTTACAGTGTATCAAAAACAGAATGGATATACATTATTTCAATGTTTTCGGTTACAGTTCTGATAGGAAGTTTTACATATGAATATGAAATAAGATATGAAGAAGCAAATAGTGTATTGTTTAATTTAATGTTTCTTACAATGATAATGCTGAATATATTTTCATATGTTTTCATCAGAAAAATGTACCAGAACAATTTGAAAAGGGGAACATCTTTATTCATAAATAAAAAGCAGAAAGATGATGATACATCCGGTAATTTAACAAAGGAAAGAAAAAGTCTGATCGATGTCGAATATCTCATAAAAAATAAATTTTATAATGAAGCTGATGAATACATAGAAAGAGCCTGTAAAGATATCATCAGAACAGAGCAGAATAGTTTTGAAAAAAATGAACTGATAGATATTGTTACAGGCATAAAAAAATATATATGTGTCAGAAATAAGACTGATGTTACATTTACGAACATGAGCAGTTTGTATGGTTTTATGGAAAATGACATATGCTTAATATTGTCTGTTATTTTTGATGAACTTATAATTCTCAATGAAAAATGCGACAATTCCATCAGAGCAGAAATTTTAATGAAAGATAAGAACAATTATCTGAATATTTCCATAAAAATTAAAAGCAGGAATAATTTGATTTATGACAATATGAAATCATATGTCAATTCCATAATGACAGACGATGTAAAAAAACTGATAAAAAAATATTCGGGAGCAGTGTCGTTTAATAACAGTTCTGACGTTGTTACTGTTGATTTGTTTCTGAATCAGAATGCTTCAGAAGATTATGACAAAAAGTCACTTTTGATGTCTGAGGAAAGATAGAGCGAACCACATACAACCAGTACTTCAGAATGTTTTTTAGCGTATTCAACAGCCTTTTTATATGCTGTTTTATATTCATAACATTCTGTTGTACAGCCATTTTGTTGGAACAATTCTGCAAGATGCTTTGCGGGTGTATTGTTTTCGATGAATCCTTCTGCACAGAAAACGTGGCGGAAAATCTCGGAAAAGCGTCTGACAGCATATTCGTGAGCCTTGCCGTTAACCATTCCCACAAGTCCGACAAAATTGTTTTTTCCTGAAAAACGAAGAGTTTCAATCAGAGAATCAACACCAGCCATATTATGACCGCCGTCAATTATTATGATAGGGTTGCCATCAAAGATTTCAATTCTCGAACCGACAGAGGTTTCGGCAAGTGCGTCATAAATACAATTCTGAGGAATATCAAAGCCATATTTTTTCAGTATGTTCAATGTTTCAATTGATGTCAGTGCATTGGTTATCTGATGTTTGCCGCACATTTTCAGCCTGTAATTACTGCCTTTGTATTCAAATTCAGTTCCTGAAAGGTTCATATTGATAATCTGAATCTGGTTTTTATCAGGAACAATAAGGTTACTGTGAGTTTTTTCAGCAGTATCACTGAGGATTTTTATTACAGATTCTTTATTGTCATATGAAGCTATAACAGGACTGTTTTCCTTTATGATTCCTGCTTTCTGCATGGCTATCTTTTCAACGGTATCGCCAAGCAACTGAACATGATCAAGCGAAATTGATGTTATAACAGATGCAAGAGGCGGTTTTATAATGTTGGTGGCGTCAAGTATGCCTCCGATTCCAGCCTCAAGAAATATAATATCACATGTTTCACTGCGAAAATAAAGCAGAGCAATTGCAAAAGTTATTTCAAACTGTGAATAAGGAGAATCGTCAACAGATTGTTTTACAATTTCACATATTTCTGCAACCTTGTTTTCAGGAATATTAATGCTGTTTATTCTTATTCTGTCGCAGTATGTGAGAATATAAGGAGAAGTAAACTGACCCGTTTTGTATCCTGCCTTTATGAATGCGTTCGAACAGTATTCAAGCACAGAGCCTTTGCCATTGGTGCCGGCTATATGAACAAATTTAAGTTTATCCTGCGGATTTCCAAGCAGATTCAGCAGCTTTTTAATCCTTGAAAGGTCAGTTATTTTAGCACCTGTATGGCTGAAACTGTTTATGTATTCCATTGCATTTTCAAAATTCATAATGAACTCCAATCTGATTTAAAATCAAAAATATAAGAAAAAATAATTGAATAATCTCCATTAAAATACAAATAATAACATTACTGAAATTAAGAACTTGTTCAGTTCTAAAATATTAAGGAGATTTTAAATATGAAAGCAACTGGTATAGTAAGACGTATTGACGATCTGGGACGTGTTGTAATCCCGAAAGAAATAAGACGAACCATGAGAATTCGTGAAGGTGATCCCCTTGAAATATATACAAGCAGTGACGGCGAAGTTATCTTTAAAAAATACTCTGCAATCAGCGAAATGAGCGAAAATGCCGTACAGGTAGCTGACATAATGAGTAAACTGGCTTCCTGTCCTGTAATTATTTTTGACAGGGATCATGTTGTGGCAGTTTCCGGCGTTTCAAAAAAAGAATTCAATGAACGCCGTGTTTCTCCAGAACTTGAAGAACTTATGGAATCAAGGAGAAATTATTTCTGCGACAGTCATGATAGAAGCAAGATGATGCCTGCTGAAGGTGTTGAGAAGTATGCTGTTGCCTGCATTCCGATAATAAGTTCAGGTGATGTTACAGGTTCAGTTGTGTTTCTGGAATCAGAGAAATCATCTGTTGTATCGGAACTGCAAAAGAGCCTGATAAGTGCGGCAGCACAGTTTCTTGGAAAACAGATTGAGGGATAAAACAATTTTAAAGCAGCTTATGCATAGTTTCGCACAAGCTGCTTTTATTTTACCTATAAATCTTCCGGATCGAATTCTTCTTCTTTGTTGTTAAGTGCAAAATTTATTATCTTGCTATAAAATCCGGTAGGATTAAGCATAATATTTTTCCCCAGAAGTTTAGCCTGACTTAAATCCGGAGCATAAAGTTTCAGATCCATAAGGTCGTCTCCGATGTCAAGACAACGGCAGTATACATAATATCCCTTTTTGAGTTCAATATAGTCAATTTTTACTTCGCTTTCATATTTGATTTTTGCAAAGTATTTAAGTGCCGCCTGAACAATTTTATCCCTGTATGACTTTTTAACATAATCTTTCAGCATTTTTGCACAGTTTTGTCCTTTCGGAGTAAGGGAGAACAATTTATGTCCCTTTTCATCTGTTTCAACTGCGATAGATTTGTTTTTTATCAGATAATCAATAGCGTCCTGATAGAAAAAATAGTTGATTATTTCAGTTCCGACCGCAATATCATAAAGCTGTTCTGAATCAACAGGCTTGTCGATTCGGTAGAGCAGATAGCATATAAGTATATTAACGGTCTGAAGATCCTTTAATTCTGTGGACGCAGCCTCAAACATTTTAGTACTTTCATCCATGTTAACACCTTTTTCAGAAATCTCAGAAGTTAGGATAATCGAGCATATGTGACAGGATACCGATATTAACAGCAGCTTCAACACATGGTACAGCTCTCGGAACTATACAAGGGTCATGACGTCCCTTAATGCTCAGAACATCATTTTTCATGTTGCTGTAATCAATTGTTTCCTGTGGTTTGGCGATTGAAGGAGTAGGTTTTATTGCAACATTAAGGGTGATCGGCATACCTGAGGAAATTCCGCCCAGTATACCGCCATGATTGTTGCTCTTGGTTTTAACGTGTCCCCGTTCATCAATGTAAAATTCATCATTGTTCTGGCTTCCGACCATTTTAGCTGTCAGAAAACCTGCACCGAATTCCAGTCCCTTGACTGCCGGAATACCGAAAATAAGCTGTGCCAGAGTGTTTTCCAGTCCGTCAAATATAGGCGAACCGATTCCGGCAGGAACGTTTACGCAGGCACATTCAATAATTCCGCCCAGCGATTCACATCCCATACGGGCAGCCTGAATATCGTCAAACATTTTCTGTCCCTGTTCATCGTTAATAACCGGAAACTTTTTGTATCTTACATCAAGGATATCTTCCTTTGTTACATTTGTTCTGTCAAATTTATCGTCCTGTATGCTGTGTATCTCAGCGATATGAGCACCAGTATAGATTCCACGTCTTTCAAGAATTTGTCCGCATACAGCGCCGGCAAAAACAAGCGGAGCTGTAAGTCTGCCGGAAAAATGTCCGCCGCCTCTTATATCGTTGAAGCCTTTGTATCGGATAGTTCCTGTATAGTCAGCATGACCGGGTCTTGCAAGCTTTGAGATATTCGAGTAGTCCTGAGAATGTGTGTCAGTATTCTGAATAAACGCACAAAGCGGTGTGCCGGTTGTTTTATTGTTGTATACGCCTGACATTATCTGTGGCAGGTCTTTTTCACTTCTGGAAGTTGTAGTTCCGTCCTTTTTAGGGGCGCGTCTTGCAATGAATCTTCCGAGTTCTTCAACATCAATATATTCTCCCGGAGGAAGGTTGTCCATTACCACTCCTATTGCAGGGCCGTGTGACTCCCCGAAAATTGAAATGGAAATACGGTTATTAAAAAGTGATGACATCGGCATTTCCTCCTAAATTGTTGTAATCTTTAAAGAAGTCCGGATAGGACTTTTCAACTGAATCAGCGTTTTTTATAATTACCGGCTGAGAGCATATGGTAGCTGCAATTGCAGCAGACATGGCAATTCTGTGATCACCGAAACTGTCCGCAATACCGCCTGTAAGCTCAGCGTGGGAAATAATAAGACCATCTTCAGTCGGTGTTATCTGTCCGCCAAGTGCATTTATAGCAGCAGAGGTAGCTGCAAGGCGGTCACTTTCTTTTATTTTAAGTCTTTCTGCACCTGTAATTACTGATTTTCCATCGCAGAAAGTTCCCAGAACGCCCAGAATAGGCACAAGGTCTGGAATATCTCTTGCATCAACAGTAAATCCTGACGGCTTATCAGTTCCATTATAGCACAGATTTTCTGTTATTTCAACAATTTTCTTATCACCCTGAGTACTGTCAGCCACAAGATTATTTATAGTTATATTATTTCCAAGAACATTGGCAACATAGAAAAATGCCGCCTGTGAATAATCTCCTTCGACCGCAGAATTGTGAGCCTTGTAGTTCTGGTTCCCTTTTATGAAATAACCGTTTTCAGTTTCAGTAATCTTAATACCGAAAAGCTCCAGACATTTTATAGTCATATCTGCATAGGGCTTGGATTCGAGGGGGGATGTAAGAACAATATTTGAATCGCCGTCAAGGAGAGGAAGAGCAAACAGCATTCCCGTTATGAACTGTGAGGAAATGTTGCCTTCAAGTTCAAATGTTCCCGATTGCAGTTTTCCGGATACAGTAAACGGCATTGTATTGTTGTAATCAAATGTTATGCCGAGCTTTGAAAGTTCTCTTATGTAAGGAGTTATCGGTCTTTCAGGAAGCCGTCCCTGACCCTTGTAAACTGCTTTTATTCCGAGTGCAGAGGTTATCGGTATCATAAAGCGGAGAGTTGAACCGCTTTCACAGCAATCTATTTCAGCATTTTCAGGGACATCTTTTCGTATTCCCTGAACTGTTACGGTATTGCTGTCTATTTTAATTTTTGCACCTGATGATTCAAGGGCATTGATAGTAGCGTAAATATCCTTTGAAAATGTTATATTTGAAATTTCTGAAATACCGTCTGACAAAGCCGCACAGATAAGCATACGGTGAGTCATGCTTTTCGATGACGGTATATTAACAGTTCCGGATAATTTTTTAGGAGTTATTTTTATGTCCATTTAATGCCCCTTTGGTTATTCAAGAATAAATTTTTCAAATTCATCAATTGTGACTTTTCTTATTGAAGCTTTTCCGATTTCTTCACAGATTATGTAATTGATGGAATTGCTCACTCTTTTTTTGTCATTATGGCAAAGTCTGACAAGTTCATTTGCCGGAGCGTCACAGCTGTCAGGCAGGTTATATGCATGAACACATTTTACAAGCTTATCAGTCAGTTCATCTGAACAGCCCTTTCGACTTATCATGCACATACCGATTGCAACTGCACTTCCATGAGTGTAGGTTTTATAGTTGTAATAGCTTTCAACTGAATGTCCGAGCGTATGACCAAAATTAAGTATCATTCGCTCTCCTGTATCGAATTCATCATTTTCAACAACATCTCTTTTTATGGAAACGCTTTTGAACACTATTTCATCAATTATGGAATGAACATTTTCAAGATTGTGTGATGCAATAAGGTCAAACAGCTTTTCATCACGGATCATGCCGTATTTGATAGCCTCTGCCATACCGTCAGAGAGTATTTCAGGTTCAAGAGTTTCCAGAACATCCGAGTCACATATAACGCATACCGGCTGTTTGAAAGCTCCCACAAGATTTTTTCCGCATGGCAGGTCGATAGCTGTTTTTCCGCCGACAGAAGAATCTATCTGAGCCAGAAGTGTGGTAGGAATCTGTACATAATCTATTCCTCTTAAAAATGTAGCAGCTGCAAAACCTGTTATATCTCCGACAACACCGCCTCCCAGAGCGATGATACAGTCAGAACGGGTTATGCTGCTTTCGCATAGAAAATTATAGATTCTGTTCAGTGTATCTGAGGACTTGGATTCCTCACCATTAGGGAAAACAAATTTTGTAACCTCAAATCCGTTTTCTTTAAGGGACTTTTCAACAGTTTTATAGTAAAGAGCATCAACTATATCATCAGTTATAACTGCAACATGACGTGTTTTTACTGTTTCGGCAATTGTTTTGCCGCAATTTTTTATTGATCCTCTTTCGATATATATATTATATGATGTACTTGCTTTGACAGTTATGGTTTTCATAAAAGCTGTCATTCCTTTCACTTAGATTACATAAAATCGAGTGAAAATGATTCTTTCTCAAACCATTTTCCTTTTTTTGCCTGTTCCGGTGTAAACCAGCGTTCACCATTTATATAAAGGTCATCTTCCTTCCACTCAATCTTGACTTCTGTGAGCGGTCGTTTTACACAGAGCTTTCTGTTGTATCCACGCACTTTATAGGTGACAGACGATCTGTTGATGTCCATATAGTTAGGTTCAAGCATGACTGTTGTACATCCGCCTGAACTGTCAGTGGTGGTGATAACCTCATAACGATACTTTTCAGAAGGTGAAACTCCCTCGTCAACAGTTTTCTTGACGGCAGGCGAAGCAAGATAAGACGTAAAGATAAAATATGCAAGAGCCGCCAGAATGTATACAAGAAGATAAAGTGTTCCGAGGAGTGTTTTTGTGCCTTCGTTTGCACCACTTGCGAAAAATATTGTGACAGCACATATCGCCAGAGGGATTATCATTTCCCACGAGCCGAGACACATTATTATTATAGGGAGTAGTGCGGGTATCATTACAAAGCTTGCAAGTTTCGTTGCCAGTTGTTTTCTTGAGTATATCATAACGACCAGAGCTGCCGCTGAAACTACAGAAAGATACAGGCAAAATACCAGCGGTTTTTTTATTATGACATCGTAAAAAACCGAACGAAACGAAAGAATACATATATAAATGGCATAGATAAGACTAAAAACTGAAGCAATACGCTTTAACCAGACATTTGATTTGACTCCGGATTTCATTTTTGCCCCCTGATTATTTTGTTCTTTTTATATATTTATGAATTCATGCTGATATCACAATTCAATCAAATTCATTATAACATTATTTTTGAAAACTTACAAGTATAAAATTAAAAATAATATTGCAAATCAGAAAAAAAGTGTTATAATTAGTTTTAGAAGAGAAAAATATGTTAATAATAGGGAAGAAAAGAAATAAAAAGAGGGCGATTTTGTTGAGTAAAAAGAAAAAGATACAGAAGATAATTATACTTGCGGCGGCTGTGATTGCCTGTCTGCTGCTGACCGTGCTTCTGCCGTTTATAAAGCTTCTCATGACAGATGAGGGAAGAATAGTTATTCAGCAAAAGGTTGAAAGCTTCGGGATATTTGCTCCGCTTTTATATATACTTATGGAAATGACGCACATAATCCTTGCCTTTATTCCGGGAGGGCCTGTTGAGATAATCGGGGGAGTGCTGTTCGGTGCTGTATTCGGACTTATACTTTGTGAAATAGGCATATGCATAGCAACAATTATAATATATAATCTTGTAAAAAAGTACGGCAGACCGCTTGTAAACACGTTTGTATCAGAGGAGAAATTTCAGAAATTCAAATTCCTGCATGACGAAAAAAAGCTTGAACTTATTGCATTTATTCTTCTCATGATTCCGGGAACTCCTAAAGACGTGCTGACATACATGGTTTCGCTTACGGATATCAAGCCTGCAAGATTTTATTTTATTGCAACATTTGCGAGAGTACCTTCAGTTGTATCGTCTACGCTTATGGGGGCTACTCTCAGCAGAGGAAAGCCGGTAATGACGATAATTATTTTTCTGATAACTGCCGCAATCGGAGTGACGGGTATCTTTTTCAACAATTACATTACATCAAAAAAGAATTCAGCCAAAAGTGAAAAGGAATAAAAAAACAGCTCACTATAAAATAGTGAGCTTAATCTTTCTCATTACCAATACGGTAAAAATATTCACTTTTCAGCAAATATTAGTTTGCTCTTTCAACCTTACCTGAACGAAGGCATCTTGAACAAGCGTAGATATGGCAAGGGGTACCCTTAACAATAGCTTTAACACGCTTAACGTTTGGCTTCCAGGTTCTGTTGGATCTTCTGTGTGAGTGAGAAACCTTGATACCGAATGTTACACCTTTACCGCAGATATCACATTTTGCCATTGACTGCACCTCCCTTAAATTTACTTATGATATTACTTTACAAAAAGTCAACAGATATATTCTATCAGAAAATGAAGAAAAAATCAAGTCTTTTTTTAAAAAAGATGAAAATTTTTTTAAAAATATATTATCTGTGCTTTTTTTACTTGAATTTTTATCGGTAATAATGTATAATATTTTTAATTGTATTTGTGTAATATGGCACAAGTGAAAGGAGAAAAAGAATTTGGGTATTTTTGACGGAAATTTTGATGTGAATGATGTTATTCAGATTTTTACAAAGGTTTTTATTGTGTTTTTGATTCTGCCTGTACATGAATTTGCTCATGCCTGGGCAGCACATAAAATGGGTGATGATACAGCGGCATATTCTGGCAGACTTACAATGAATCCTCTTGCACATATAGATATAATAGGTGCGATATGTCTTCTTCTGACAGGATTCGGCTGGGCGAAGCCTGTTCCGATAAATCCTCTTAAATTTAAAAAGCAGCGTTTCGGAGTTGCTGTTACTGCGGCAGCAGGGCCACTTTCAAATCTGCTGGTGGGATTTATCGCACTTATCGGATACCGTTTCCTGATAGCTTCGGAGTTTTTCCGCAACGGGCTTTCGGAACTTTATGCACACTATTCAAACATTGATGAAATACTGGCAACACCGCTGAGTGCATCAGCTCTTGAATACAGTGCAAACGGTATGAATTATATGTTCTTAATACTTTGCGTTCTCGAATATTTTATCATTATAAATATCGGACTTGCAATTTTCAACCTTATACCTATTCCGCCGCTTGACGGTTCAAAAATAGTGAGTTATTTTACAAGTGCAAAGATGGACAGATGGTTTCAGCAGAATGCAATGGTTATAAGCATTGTGTTTATGGTTATTATATTTTCAGGTGCACTTAATACTCCGCTCAGCTGGCTGAGAAACGGCCTGCTTCACTTTTTCTGGTTCATTCTCGGATTTATTCCAAAGCTGATGGGTGCATAACAATTGGAAAACATATCTTTTAAACTTGATGTATTTGAAGGACCCCTTGACCTGCTTCTTCACCTGATTTCAAAACACAAGCTGAATATCAATGATATAGAGATTTCCAAACTGCTTGAGCAGTATCTTATATACATTGAACAGGCAAAGGAACAGGATCTTGAACTGGCAGGAGAATTCCTTGAAATGGCGGCAAGGCTTATCTATATCAAAACAGTTTCGCTTCTCCCGAAGCCGGAGGAAGCAGAGGAAATAAAGAAGGAACTTCAGGGAACGCTTATTGAGTATTCAGCGTGCAAAAGGGCGGCTGAAAAGCTGAAAGCCGCATTCTGCGGCAATGATATATTTGTCCGTGAACCTGTGAAACTCAAAACTGACAGTGTGTACAAGCTTGAGCATTCGGCAGGCATACTTGCAGAAACGTTTCTGAATATGCATATCAAGAAATTTGATTTCAGACGTGCTGGAGAAAAGAAGATAAACGATGTTGTTCAGCAGAAGGCTGTTTCTGTAATATCCAAAGTCGTGTATGTCATAAAAACACTTTACCAGTGCGGAAGTGTTTTTATTGAAAATCTTTTTGACGGAATGACTGACCGCTCTGAAAGGGTTGCGACGTTTCTTGCTGTGCTTGAACTTACGAAATCCGGAAGAATCGTATTGAATGATGACAACACGAAGATTTACTTCAAGAAAAAGGGTGATAGAATTGCAGCTGAATGAAAAGATAGGAGCGGTTGAGGCGATTCTTTTTGCGTCCGGTGAACCGGTTGAGGAAAAGCGCATTTCCGAAGCCGCTGTTTTGGATAAAGGAAGTATTGCAGGAATTGTAAAAACGCTTAATAACAGATATGATGATAATGGAAGTGCATTAAAAATAGTAAGGCTCGGGACAAGCTATCAGATGTGTACAAGAGAAGAATATGCTGAATATATCCGTTCGGCAATTGAATATAAAAAGCAGACTCCTCTTTCAAATGCTGCCATGGAAGCACTTACAGTAATTGCCTATAATCAGCCTGTTACAAAAGGATTTGTGGAAAATGTCCGTGGGATTGACAGCTCATCAGTTATTAATTCTCTTGTGGAAAAAGAACTTCTTGAAGAAAGTGGAAGGCTTGACGTTCCGGGAAGACCTGTTGCGTATAAAACTACGGAAAATTTTCTGAGATGTTTCGGGCTTTCATCGCTTGATGATCTTCCTCCGCTTGTAAGGGAAGACACCGATTCACAGACAAGTTTATTTGATGAGGAATCGGGCGATAATGATTATGAAGAACCACAGCTGATTACCAGATAAAAGAAAGGAGAGATTGGATTGGCATGGATAATTACAGGGGCAATACTCCTTATAATAGTGCTTTTGCTGATTTCTCCGTTAAAAATATATGTAAATTATGATAATGAAAAAGCTGATATTTATTTTAAATATCTGTTTTTTAAAAGAAAATATAAAAGCAATTCTGTAAATGAAAAAAAATCCCGCAAAGTAAATAAGAAAAAGTCTGATAAAAAGAAAAATTCTGAAAATGCGAAGAAAAATGAAAAATCAGGCAAAAAGAAAAAAATCATGCCCGAAAAAACAGAAGACAGGATAGAATTTATTACCAGTCTTGCTGAATCAGGCGGTAAAGCCCTGAGGTTCGGGCTGAGAAGAATATGCATTTATAATATTGTGGTTGATTTTATAATATCCGACCTTGATGCATATGACTGTGCCATAAAATTTGGAAAAACCAATATAGTGGTTTATAATTTACTGAGCTATCTCAATTGTTTTGTTAAACTGAAAAAGAAAAGTATTGATATAAAATGTGTGTATAATCAGCCTGAATGTGTTTACAGGTTCGGTTTTATTGCGAAAGTTTCACCGGCAGCGGGAATTTTTTCAGCTGTTATATTTATTTTTACTTTTCTTGTCAATAATAAGAAAAAAGAAAATATTAAAACTCAGACTTTGAATGAAAGTGAGGAAAAATAAATGGCAGAAAATCATACAATAGGAAATATAATGGGGATTACTATGGAAAAACTCAAGGAAATGGTTGATGTGAATACCATAGTCGGAAACCCTATTGAGCTTCATGACGGAACAACAATAATTCCGATATCAAAAGTTTCATTCGGATTTGCATCGGGCGGTTCTGACCTTCCGAGCAAAAATCCGAAAGACCTTTTCGGCGGCGGTTCAGGTGCAGGAGTTTCTATTCAGCCGCTGGCATTTATGGTTGTTTATAAAGGCGAGGCAAAGCTTATGCAGATGTCTGTTAACGCATCAACACCGAACGCAGTGGTAAATCTTATACCGGATATGGTAGATAAGATTTCTGGTATGTTTGGAAAGGATAAGGATAAAAAAGAAACAAAGCAGGAAGAAGAATAAAAAGCTGTCCTATTTTTCAGTTTTTCTTCATAAAATATTTTGTATAGTACATTTATTTTATGGAGGAAACTATGAAAAGATTTGTTTCTGCCGTCTTTGCGGCTGTTATTGCGTTGTCGGTATCCGTACCGGGTTCAGCTGAGGAAAAAATGCCTGAGGTTTCAGCAAAAGCCTGTGTTCTCATTGAGGAAAAAACAGGACAGATTCTTTTTGAAAAAAATTCAGATGAAAAGCTTCCTATGGCAAGTACAACCAAAATAATGACAACCCTTCTCTGCCTTGAAAGCGGAGGTCTTGATGATGAATTCGTGGTTGACAGTCAGGCTATAAAAGTCGAAGGTTCTTCTATGGGACTTGTGGAGGGCGATGTTGTTACGAAGCGTGCTTTGTGCTATGGAATGCTCCTGCCGTCAGGAAATGATGCCGCAAATGCAACTGCTGTAAAAATAGGTGGAAGTATTGAAAAGTTTGCGGAACTGATGAACAGACGTGCTGAGGAAATCGGCATGACCCGAACTTGTTTTGTCACACCTTCCGGTCTGGAGGGAGAAGGTCATGGGTCTTCGGCGTATGATATGGCTCTGCTCGCAAGGGAAGCACTGAGAAATCCTGAATTTTCTGAAATATGCTCTCAGAAAAAGGCAAAGGTTATGTTCGGAAATCCACCGTATGAACGCTGGCTTGTGAATACAAACAAGCTTCTGGAAATGTATGACGGTGTAAAGGGCGTTAAAACAGGTTTTACAGATGAGGCCGGACGCTGTCTTGTGTCTGCCTGTGAACGTGACGGCATATCAATGATATGTGTAACACTCAATGACAGGAATGACTGGCAGGACCATATGGATATGTATGATTACGGCTTTTCTTTGCTCGAACCTTATGAACTCAGCTGTGATGAGATATTTCCGGTTCAGGTGGCAGGTGGTACGGAAGAAACTCTTCCGGTACGGGCAGAGGAAAAAATTGTGATAGGTGATGATGGAAAAATACGGCACAAGATTACGTCAGAAATAATTTTGCCGCCGTTTATTTATGCAGATGTGAAAACAGGAGATAAGACAGGAGAGATTCAGTATTTTTGTAATGGCAGGTATATTGACAGCATTGATATATGCGCAATGAAAAATACTGAATACAAATCTGAAAGGAATCATTCTGAGAAATCCGGTTTTCTTGAAAGAATAAAAAACTTTTTATTTAAACATTAAGGAGAAAATTGTGGAAAAAATAAGGATACAAAAAATTATTGCAGACTGCGGATACTGTTCACGCCGAAAGGCTGAGGAACTTATGAAATCCGGCAGAGTAAAGTTAAACGGTCACCCTGTAAAGCCTGGCGACAAGGCAACACTCCGTGATAATATAAGCATTGACGGGGAGAGAATTTATATTCCTAAAAAGAAAGATTTCGTATATCTCATGATGAATAAACCGAGAGGTTACGTTACTACAATGAGCGATGAAATGGGAAGAAAGTGTGTTACGGAACTTCTTGAGGGCGTTGAAACACGAGTTTACCCTGTCGGCAGACTTGACAGAAATTCAGAAGGTCTGCTTATCTTTACAAATGACGGAAACTTTGCCAACGGAATAATGCATCCCGCAAAGCAGATAAGCAAGACTTACAGAGTTACAGTCCGTCCGGATATTACAGATGAACAGCTTGTTGCACTTTCTGAGGGAATTGAACTTGATGGCAGAAAAACACTTCCTGCAACGGTAATTGTAAAGGATAAGGAACCGGGAAGAGTTGTACTTCTTATTACAATAAAAGAGGGAAGAAACCGTCAGATAAGAAGAATGTGTGAAGCTGTAAATCTTGAAGTTGCAAGACTGAGAAGAATAAGTGTTGGTCCGCTGAAACTCGGAATGCTCAAACCGGGAACATATCGTGAACTGACAGCTGAGGAACTTCGTGCGATGAGAAATGCTATAGGTGGGGACAAATAATGCTTGAAATACATGAAAAGACAGATATTTCCGGATATGAAAAAGATCTTATAGGAATTGATTCTGACAGAATACATATAGTGGAATCGTTTAATGGAAAGCTTAAAAACGGATATGGCATCTATTCTGTAAATGAGGATAATGTTACAGTATATGATTATCAGAGCGATGAGCTTTCTGTTACTGATGATATAATAAAAACCATATTGTTCAAGGGTCTGCTCGGCGGTATGAACCGTTGTGATTTCGACCTCAGGGACAGTGGAAAATATACTGATGTGATGCGGCTTGGTTTTATAAGTAAAAATGAAAAAAGTATAGATGATATTTCATATTTTATGAGTAATTGTAAAAAATGTAAAGAATTGTGATAAACACTTGCTTTAATTCAAAAAATATAGTATAATATTAAGGTATATTGATATGGCGTTCCGAAAAATGGGGAAATTGTGTATATTTATTCATGATTTATGCGTTTTCGGGGAGCCCGTCTAAATGACAAACGGTATAATCCGTACAGGAAGGAACGATAATATGCAGATTGAAAAAAATACGGGCAGTCAGGCAAGAGAAAGACTTTCTCTTTTGTTTGATGATGGTATTTACAGTGAAATTAATTCAATGGTCAAGGAAAAAGATGACCTGACAGGTGTTGTTTCTGCTTATGGTTATGTAAACGGAAACGCTGTTTATGCTTTTTCACAGGACAAAACTGTAAACGGCGGTGCTGTCGGTAATGCACAGGCTGCTAAAATCGCAAAGCTTTATGAGCTTGCGGCAAAAACAGGTACACCAATTGTCGGAATCCATGATTCTGACGGCGCATTTGTTGACGGAACAGCTGCATCTCTGGCGGCATATGGTAAAATGCTCAATGCAACTTCTGTTGTATCAGGAGTTGTTCCTCAGATTTCAGTTATTGCCGGAACTTGTGCAGGAACAGCGGCTCTGCTCGCCTGTTCATCAGATTTTGTAATCGTAACAAAGGAAAGCGAATTCTTTGCCGCACCTAACAGCAGCAAGGGTTCTGCTCAGGCAGCAGCTGAATCAGGAATCGCAGCAGCAGTATGTGATGACGACAAGGCTGCAATTGAAAAGGCAAGAGATCTTGTTAACATTCTTCCTGTTAATAATCTTGCTCCTGTTCCTATGTTTGAATTTGCTGATGCTGCACCTTCTGCATCAGGCGATTATAAGGCAGTTATTTCATCTGTTGCTGATGCTGACAGTGAGATTGAACTTTACGCTGAATTCGGTACAGAAGCTTATACAGGATTTGTTACAGTCGGCGGTTCAACAGTCGGTGTTGCATATGCCGGAAAGAATTCAGGAAAGCTTACATCTGATGACTGCATGAAACTTGCACGTTTTGTAAGAACTTGCGATGCATTTTCAATTCCTGTTGTTTCATTTGTTGATTCTGAAGGTTTTGCTGATGCAGATGCTGTTTCAGCAATCAAGGCTATGACAACTCTTGCAAACAGCTATGCTGAAGCTACAACAGTTAAAATCGCTGTTGTAACAGGAAAGGCAGTAGGTCCTGTATTTACTGCGATTGCAGGAAGCGGTGCAAATGCTGACTTTACATATTCATATCCTGATGCTGTAATTGCTCCGTTTGCGGCTGTAACAGCAGTTGAATTTATGTGGCATGACAAGCTTAAGAATGCTGAAAATCTTGATGCAGAAAGAAACAAGCTCGCATCAGAATACGAAAAAACTCTTGCTTCTGCTCAGGCAGCAGCTGAAAACAACTTTATTGATGATGTTATTGATGCGTCACAGACAAGAAATGTTCTTATCGCAGCTCTGGATATTCTTTCAGGCAAGCGTGTTCAGAAGCTTCCTAAGAAGCACAATAATATTCCGTTTTAAAATATAAGAATAGGTGGTTAATAATCATGAAAAGATATAATATTACAGTTAATGGCAAGGCATACGATGTAGCTGTTGAAGAAGTTGACGGTTCCGCAGCACCAGTAGCAGCAGCTCCGGCTCCTGCAGCAGCACCTGCACCGGCAGCAGCCCCTGCTCCTGCACCAGCAGCAGGTTCAGGCGAAAAGGTTGCAGCTCCTATGCCTGGTACAATTCTTGATGTTAAGGCAAATGTTGGCGATACTGTAACAAAAGGACAGGTTGTCATGGTTCTCGAAGCTATGAAGATGGAAAACGATATTGTTGCACCATGCGACGGTAAGGTTACAAGCATTCTCGCTAAGAAGGGCGATAATGTTAACTCTGGTGACACACTTGCAACAATCGGCTGATTTATTCAGTAATAAATTTTCAGAAAGGAAATTCTGTATTTGATTTAAATGCAGAATATGGTTATAATTATGGGCAAAGTAAAAATTACCGAAACCGTGCTGCGTGACGCTCATCAGTCCCTTATTGCAACACGTATGACTACAGATGAAATGCTTCCGATTCTTCCGCTTATGGATAAGGTTGGCTATCATTCTGTTGAATGCTGGGGCGGTGCAACATTTGATTCATGTCTCAGATTCCTTAACGAAGATCCTTGGGAAAGACTCAGAATTCTCAGAAAAAATCTTCCTAATACAAAGCTTCAGATGCTTTTCCGTGGTCAGAATATGCTCGGATATCGTCACTATGCAGATGATGTTGTTGAATATTTTGTACAGAAGTCTGTTGCAAACGGTATTGACATAATCAGAATTTTTGATGCGTTAAACGATATCAGAAACCTTCAGACAGCTATCAATGCTGCCAAAAAGGAAGGCGCACATACACAGGTTGCTATTTCATATACTCTTGGTGAAGTTTTCACTACTGAATATTATGTAAATTATGCAAAGCAGATCGAAGCAGCTGGTGCTGATTCAATCTGTATCAAGGATATGGCGGCTCTTCTGACACCTTATGAAACAGAAAAGCTTGTAAAGGCTCTTAAAGCAGCTGTTAAGATTCCGATTCAGCTGCATACACATTATACATCCGGTCTTGCATCAATGTGCCTTCTCAAGGGTATTGAAGCAGGTGTTGATGTAATTGATACTGCTATGTCACCACTGGCTCTTGGTACATCACACGCACCAACAGAATCAATGGTTGCAGCTTTACAGGGAACAGAATACGATACAGGTCTTGACCTTGTTCTTCTGACACAGATAAGAGAATACTTCATGAAGCTCAGAAAGAAATATATCGACAGCGGTCTTCTTGACCCTAAGATGCTTGCAGTTGATGCAAACGCACTTATTTACCAGGTACCTGGCGGTATGCTTTCAAACCTCCTTTCACAGCTGAAACAGGCAGGTAAGGAAGATCAGCTTGAAGAAGTTCTCAAGGAAGTTCCAAGAGTAAGAAAAGATGCTGGTTATCCGCCACTCGTTACACCATCTTCACAGATTGTTGGTACACAGGCTGTATTCAATGTTATCATGGGCGAACGCTACAAGATGGTTACAAAGGAATTCAAGGGTATTGTAAGAGGCGAATACGGTAAGACACCAGTTCCTATCGACCCTGCATTTAGAAAGAAAATTATTGGTGACGAACCTGCTATTGACTGCCGCCCTGCTGACCTTCTTGAACCAGAGCTTGAAAAGCTCAAGAAGGAATGTGCTGAATGGACAGAACAGGAAGAAGACGTTCTCAGCTATGCACAGTTCGGACAGGTTGCTGTTAAGTTTTTTGAAAACCGCAGAAATAAAAAATACGGTATTGACGGAGCTCATTCTGACGCAGCTAAGCAGATTCATCCGGTTTGATAATAGCCATAAATTCAATAACTTTAAAGGGCGGACTCTGGTTCGCCTTTTTAAGGAATCGCTGATTTGAAATTTTCTTTGCGGGAATACTGTTATCAGCGATTCCTTAAAAAATATCTCAGGAGGTGTTTGAAATGCCTATCAGAATACCGCATGAACTTCCGGCATATAAGGCTTTACAGGAAGAAAAAATATTTGTCATGCCAAAAGAACGTGCTGAACATCAGGATATAAGACCGCTTAAAATTATTATACTGAATATAATGCCGAAAAAAATCGAAACAGAAACTCAGCTTATGCGTCTTCTGAGTAATACACCGCTTCAGGTGGATATTGAACTTTTGAATCTTGAATCGCATAAGTCCAAGAATACACCTGTGAGCCATCTGAGCAATTTTTATACTAATTTTGAACAGATAAAAAATAATTATTATGACGGAATGATTATAACAGGTGCACCGGTTGAACAGCTTGAATTTGAACAGGTTGATTACTGGAATGAGATATGCAGGGTTATGGAATGGAGCAAAACCAACGTTTTTTCAACTCTTCATATCTGTTGGGGAGCACAGGCCGGGCTTTACTATCATTTCGGGATTCCTAAGTATATCCTTCCGGACAAGCTTTTCGGTGTATTTCCTCATAAGGTGGAAGTGCATAACGCACAGCTTTTAAAAGGATTTGATGATGTATTTATGGTTCCGCATTCACGACATACAACGCTTATAAGGAGCGATATAACAAAGGTTGACAACCTTATTATACTTGCATCATCTGACAAGGCGGGAGCTCATATAATTGCCAATAAAAACGGCAGGCAGTATTTTATTATGGGACATGCTGAATATGACCGTGAAACACTTGCTGGAGAGTATATGCGTGACAAGGAAAAGGGACTTGATATAGCTGTTCCGGAAAACTATTTTCCGAATGATGACCCTGATGCTGTTCCTGAATTCACATGGCGTTGCCATGCGAACCTTATGTTTTCAAACTGGCTCAATTACTGTATTTATCAGTTGACGCCATATGACCTCAGTGAACTGGAACTCAGAAACTGGGAATGGGAAGTCGGAGTATGAGTAAATGCCATGGATTTATGCTGTAGCACATATGCCAAAGCATAAAAAAGCACTTCAGCATATCAGGGAAGTTATAAAATATAATAAATATGTGGAAATCAACGGATTGATGCTTGAAATTGTACACTCTGATGTAGAATATTGCCAAACATTTTTTGTCGAATTGACATTTAAATTTTTCGTGGTATAATTAGAGCATAAATAAAAAGCAAACAAATGAAAATAAAATAATCAGAATTAAAGGCAATGGAGCTTGTGAATTTACAGGTTTCATTGCCTTTTGTTTTTATTATCCGGTAAGAGGTGATTAAAATGAAGAAGGAATTATTTAAGCTGAGGGAAGAATGTGCAAAATGTCTTTTATGTTTTGATCCGGTCTGTACAAAGGCTTGTAAAAATGGTCTTGACCCTGCAAGGGCAGTGCGTTCAGTCAGATTTGAAAATGAAAAACAGGCGGCAGAATATCTGGACGGAAGTATTTGTGAAAAGTGTGAAGGCGATTGTGAAAAAGCCTGTATACATTATGATGCTCCTTTGCGAATAAAGGAAATTGCTGAAAGACTTCCTGAAAAGACATCTGATTTAAAGAAAGCAGATCTTTCAATTGATTTCTGCGGAGTTCATTGTGAAAATCCCTTTTTCCTTTCATCATCAATTGTTGCCGGAAATTATGATATGTGTGCAAGAGCGTTTGATGCAGGCTGGGGCGGTGTGGTTTATAAAACAGTCGGCTTTCTGATACCAGAGGAATTGTCCCCGAGATTTGATTCAGTACATAAGGAGGGAACTCCTTTTATAGGATTTAAAAATCTTGAACAGATATCGGATCATTCGCTTGAGGAAAACCTTGAAACATTCCGGAAACTGAAAAAGAATTATCCTTCAAAAATTCTTGTAGCATCTATTATGGGACGTGATGAGAATGAATGGACGGAACTTGCAAGGCTTGTAACTGAAGCAGGAGCTGATATCATTGAGTGTAATTTCTCCTGTCCGCAGATGGTCGGTGAAGGACTTGGAAGTGATATAGGACAGAATCCGGAATTGGTTTCAAAATACACTGCAGCAGTTAAGAAGGGAACAAATATTCCGGTACTGGCAAAAATGACACCTAATATAGGAAGAATGGAAGTTCCGGCAATTACAGCAGTTGAAGCCGGAGCAGACGGACTTGCAGCTATAAATACAATAAAAAGTATTACGAATATAAATGAGGATACAATGACTTCTTATCCGGATGTTGGCGGCAGGTCGTCTGTCGGAGGATATTCCGGAAAGGCTGTAAAGCCGATAGCACTGAGGTTTATTCACGATATGGCAAAATGTGAAAAGCTTAAAGGAATTCCGATAAGTGGTATCGGAGGAATTGAAACGTGGCATGATGCACTGGAGTTCATTCTTCTGGGAAGCTCAAATATACAGATAACAACTTCTGTTATGCAGTATGGTTACCGTATAATTGATGACCTTATATCGGGTATGCAGAGATATATGTGGGAGCATCATATTGACAAACTTTCAGATATTGTCGGTGCGGCACTTGAAAATGTCGTTCCTGCCGAGGAGCTTTCCCGTAATACTATTTCATATCCTATGTTTGACAAAAATAAATGTATAGGGTGCGGAAGATGTTATATATCTTGTATGGACGGAGGTCATCAGGCAATTATGTTTGATATAACAAAGCGAAAACCTGCTCTTATCGGTAAAAATTGTGTTGGCTGTCATCTTTGCAGACTTGTCTGTCCGACAGATGCGATAGGGGTTGGAAAACGTGTAAAAAAGCGGTGATGTTATGGCAATTACAATTGCACAGATATGTGCAAATACAGAAAAACTGTATGATATGCATCTGATTGCTGGAAAAAATGGTATTGATAATGTTGTCCGGTGGGTTCATATGGTAGAGGATATAGAAGTTCCGGATTTTCTTCATGGCAATGAACTTGTTTTCACAACGGGCATTGCACATTTCGGAAACGAATGGCTGCTTGACTTTGTGACGGGACTTAAAAAGAGCAATGCTTCGGGAATTGTAGTCAACATAGGGCCTTATATAGATTCTATACCGTCGAAAGTGATTGTTTACTGTGAAAAAAACAATCTTCCGCTTTTTACAATTCCATGGAATGTTCATATAATTGATATAACATATGAACTCTGCCACAGGATTATAGAAAATGAAAAAAAGGAAATTGTTCTTGCGGAATCATTCCGTAATCTGATTTTTTCACCGGAGAACAGAGAAGGTTATGCTTCATCGCTTGAAAGAGCCGGATTCAACAAAAATTCAGATTATAAAGTTGTGGCGGCAAACATTACCGACTGTGGCAGACATTGTGAAAGTAAGGTGGGTAGTACAGGATATTCATTTATCCGGAAGACTTTCAGAAAGCTTTCAAAATCAATGTGTATGTTTATTCAGGACGGAAGGCTTATCGCAATTGTTCAGAATGCATCCGAAAAGGAAACAGAAATGTTTTTTTCATCGGTTAAAAATATAACAGCTCAGATACCGGATATAAATATAGTAACAGGCATTTCTGATGTGCATCAGGGGTATGCAGGTGTTCCTGAATGTTATCGTGAAGCTGTTTCAGCACTTTGTGTTTCGCATATAAAAAATACAGGTATTATGAAATATGAAGATATTGGAATATACAAGCTTTTGCTGGGAATTGAAAACAAACAGCTTCTGAAAAATTATGTTTATGAAAATCTTGGAAAACTTTCTGAACATGACAGGCTTCATGGAACAGATTATGAAAGTACCCTGAGAATTTACCTTGAAAACGGCGGCAGTGTACAGTCAGCAGCACATCAGACAGGAGTACACAGAAACACCGTTAATTATAAAATGAAAATGATACGTGAGATACTGAATGTGGAGCTGAGCGATGAAGAACGTACAAATCTTCGTCTTGCATTCTGTGCACAGGACATATTAAACGTAAAATAACCAAAGTTAATGGAGGTCTTTAAAATGACAGGTGAAGAAGTTAAAAAATTACAGACAACATACGTTTTGCAGTCATGGTCAAAACAGAGCAATCTGAATCCTATTCCGATTGCTAAAGCTGAGGGAATATATCTCTGGGACTTTGACGGAAAAAGATATACAGATATGTCATCACAGCTGGTAAACCTTAATGTAGGTCATGGCAACAAGGAGATAAATGAAGCTATCAAGGCACAGACTGAGAAATACTGCTACATTTCTCCAGCATACGGAAGTGAACCGAGAGGACTTCTGGCAAAAAAAATTATCGACCTTATGCCTGATAATATGGCTAAGGTGTTCTTTACAAACGGCGGTGCTGATGCTAATGAAAATGCAATCAAGATAGCAAGAATGTATACAGGAAGAAACAAGGTATTCTCACGTTACAGAAGCTATCATGGTTCAACATTCGGGGCAGGCAATCTGACAGGTGAACCAAGACGTTACCCTCTTGAGCCGGGAATTCCTGGATTTGTAAAATTCTTTGATCCGTATGTTTACAGAGAAAAGATTCCTTTTGAATCTGAAAAGGCTGCTGCTGACTATTATGTCTCAAAGCTTCGTGAACAGGTAATTTATGAAGGACCGGACAGCGTTGCAGCTATCGTTATGGAAACTATTACAGGTTCAAACGGTGTAATTATTCCGCCGGAGGGATATCTCAAGGGTGTCCGCAAGATATGCGATGAATTCGGAATTGTTATGATTTGTGATGAAGTTATGGCTGGTTTCGGAAGAACAGGAAAGATGTTTGCTTTTGAAAACTTTGATGTAAAGCCTGATCTGGTAAGTTTTGCAAAGGGCGTAACATGCGGATATGTTCAGCTTGGCGGTGTATGCGTAAGCAAGAAGATAGCTGATTATTTCAATGACCATGTTCTTTCATGCGGTCTTACATACAGCGGTCATCCTCTTGCGTGTGCAGCAGGCTGTGCTTGTCTTGATTATTACGAATCAGCACATATTCTTGACAATGTAAACAAGTCAGGAAAGGTTCTTGGGGAAATTCTTGAAGACCTTAAAAAGAAACATCCGAGTGTGGGCGATGTAAGATATATCGGTTTGTTCTCAGCAATCGAACTTGTTAAGGACAGAGAAACAAAGGAACCGCTTGTAGCATACGGAAAAGATCCTGATGGAATCATGGGTTCTATTATCGGAAAGCTGAAGACAAAGGGATTCATGACTTACTCTCATGAAAACATGATACTTATTGCTCCTCCGCTTATTATTACAGAAGAACAGGTTCGTGAGGAAATGGCAAAGGTTGACGAAGTACTTTATGACGTTGACGCTATGACAGCAAAATGAATCAAGGAATTAATGGGACTGTAAAAAAGGAAAATAACAATGAAGGGAATGGTAGTTTTATGTATAAATGCAGTACTGAAAGAATGGGTGACAAGATAAGTACATTCAGTAAATTCGGAGATGCCGGTCACGGCGGAATAACAAGATATTCGCTTTCACCTGAGGCGGTTATGGCAAGGAAAGAGTTCAGAAAGCGTATGGAAGCAATTGGTGCTGAAATTGAAATAGATGACCTTGCCAACATGTATGCAACGATTCCGGGCAGTGACCCCGACGCAAAGAGAATTGTTATGGGCTCACACTGTGATTCAGTAAAAAACGGCGGAAACTATGACGGTATTCTCGGTGTTATGAGTGCCATGGAGGTTCTTGAAACGGTAACAGCTGAAAAGATTCCTCATAAGCATCCTCTTACAGCAATGATATGGACTAATGAAGAAGGTTCACTTTATCCGCCGGCAATGATGTGTTCCGGAATTATCTGCAATGACTACCTTCCTAAAGATATCGGCTGTAACTTCAGATATGAAGATATGATGAAATCAATAAGTATTGTTGACGGAAAAACAACATTCGGTGATGCACTTAATGCATCTGAATTCAAGGGCGACAGAAAATACAGAATATCTCCTGACAAATATCAGTATATGTTTGAAACACATATTGAACAGGGTCCGATTCTTGAAGATGCCGGAAATGATATCGGTGTGGTTGACTGCGTTCTCGGCATGTTCAACTATCGTATCAGATTTTATGGACAGACAACTCATGCGGGAACATTCCCTATGCCGAAAAGACGTGATGCACTTTTTGCAGCAGCAAAAGCTTTGTGCTATCTCCATGAGGAGATTGACAAGCTCGGTTACAGTGATCTGGTTTACACAACAGGTGAGATAGTATGTCACCCTTGCGTTCATACCTGTGTTCCTGATTATGTTGATTTTTCGATTGATGTAAGACATGAAAAGGCTGAGGTTCTTGACAAGGTACTTGCAGTTGTAAAGAGTTGTGAAGGCAAGGACTGGGCAGGATGCACATGTAAGGTCGAAAGAGCATGGAACAGATATACAGTTTACTTTAACAGGAAGCTTGTAAGCTATGTAAAGGCTGCGGCTGAGGAACTTGGAGTAAACCATCAGTACATTCATTCCGGAGCAGGACATGATGCACAGTTTGCGGCATATATGCTTCCGACAACAATGATTTTTGTACAGTCAAAAGATGGTCTGTCACATTGTGAACCGGAATTTTCATCAGTTGAGCATTGTACAGAGGGTGCAAGTGTTATGCTTAATGCAGTTTTGAAAGCGGACGAGGATTAAAAATGAGCAGAGAGTTTATTATACCTAAAAAAATAATTATGGGCGATAATGCTGTTTCGGATTCGGCGGAATATATCAGGGAACTCGGAAAAAAAGCGCTTATCGTTACCGGGAAACACGTTGTAAAGTTGGAGTGTTTCAAAAGTGTTACAAATCTTCTTGAAAAGCTCGGAATAGAGTACAGTATTTTTACCGGAATTACCGGTGAACCAACTGATACAATGATCAATGAAGGTCTTGCAGTTTATAAAAGCGATGGCTGTGATTTTCTTATCGGTATCGGTGGAGGAAGTCCGCTTGATTCCATAAAAGCTATTGCAGCACTTTCAGTAAACGGAGGTAAGATTTCTGATTACATGGGTAAAACCATTGCAGGAAATCTGCCGCCTATGGTAGCTGTTCCTACAACAGCCGGAACAGGCTCTGAGGCAACTCAGTTTACAGTAATAACGGACAGCGAAAAGGATATTAAGATGCTTCTGAAAGGAGTTGTTCTGATTCCAGACATTGCAATTGTGGATTCAGAGTTTTCTGCTACATCTCCTAAGAGCATTACAGCTGCAACAGGTCTTGATGCACTGACACATGCAGTTGAATCCTATACTTCAAGAAAGGCTCAGCCGCTTACTGATGCAGTTGCATTATCAGCGGTAAAAAGGATATTCAGATATCTTCCGAGAGCGTACAAGGACGGAACGGATAAAAAGGCACGAGAGGAAATGTCAGTTGCGGCACTGGAAGCAGGTATCGCAATAAATAATGCATCTGTAACGATTGTTCATGGAATGAGCAGACCGATTGGTGCTAATTTCCATGTTGCCCATGGTATTTCAAATGCAATGCTGCTTGAAAAATGCATGGCATTTGCTCTTGACGGAGCTTACGACAGGTTTGCTGATCTCGGACGTGCAACAGGTACAGCTGATGCATCTGATGATGATAAAACTGCCGCTAAAAAATTTCTTGCAGGACTTGGCGATATATGCAGGGTATGTGAAGTTCCTACACTTGAGGAATATGGCATAGACAAAGAGAAGTTTTTCAGCCTTGCTGATAAAATGGCTGATGATGCGCTTGCAAGCGGAAGTCCGGGAAATACTATTAAAAAAGTTACAAAACAGGAGGTGCTTGATATTTATTTTCAACTCTGGTGAAATTGAAAAAGAGGATCTTAAAAAGATCCTCTTTTATTTTTACTCACTTATTTGTTGAAAATAAACTAAAATACAGTTTATATAATTAGTGCATATATCTAAAATCAACAAAAAAATGAAATCCCCCAAATTCCTATTGACACCGTAGGAATAAGGTGCTATAATACATATAAATCATATAGGCGATATGAATAAATTTGAAAAGGAGTAAAAACAATGAAAGTATATAAGAAAATAACAGACCTCGTAGGTCATACACCAGTCCTTGAATTTACAAATATTGAAAAAAAAGAAAAGCTTCAGGCAAATCTTTACGGAAAACTTGAATATTTCAATCCGGCAGGAAGTGTAAAGGACAGAATCGCAAAGGCTATGGTTGATGATGCAGAAGAAAAGGGACTTCTGAAACCGGGAAGCGTTATCATTGAACCTACAAGCGGAAACACAGGTATCGGCCTTGCATCAGTTGCAGCAGCAAGAGGTTACCGCCTTATTATCACAATGCCTGAAACAATGAGTATTGAACGAAGAAACCTTATGAAGGCTTATGGTGCTGAACTCGTTCTGACAGAGGGTGCAAAGGGCATGAGCGGAGCAATTGCAAAAGCTTCTGAACTTGCCGCTGAAATCGAAAACAGCTTTATCCCTTCACAGTTCTCAAATCCTGCTAACCCAGCTATTCATGAGAAAACAACAGGTGTTGAAATCTGGGAAGATACAGACGGAAAAGTTGATATTTTCGTTGCCGGTGTAGGTACAGGCGGAACTATCAGCGGTGTGGGCAGATATCTTAAATCACAGAATTCTGATGTCAAGGTTGTAGCTGTTGAGCCTAAGGGATCACCTGTTTTGTCAGAAGGTGTTTCCGGTCCTCATAAGATTCAGGGTATCGGTGCAGGATTTGTTCCTGATACACTTGATACAAAAGTTTATGACGAAATTATAACTGTTGAAAATGATGATGCATTTGAAACTGGCAGAAGAATTGCAAGATCAGAGGGTGTTCTGGTTGGTATTTCTTCCGGTGCGGCAGTATGGGCAGCAATTGAACTTGCAAAGCGTCCTGAAAATAAGGGCAAGACAATCGTTGCACTGCTTCCTGATACAGGTGAAAGATATTTGTCAACACCTATGTTTGCTGAATAATTCTAATCCTTAAAAATAGAACATTAAGTCCGGCAGTAATGCCGGATTTTTTGTGTCCCGAAATAAATAAAATTATTTTACTTGCAAATAATTTCAGAATGTGTTATGATTAAAGAGTTTGAAAGTAAACTTGGATACTCGGAAAGGAGAAAATATGGCTAATAAACAGCAGGATTATGGTAATGAAAGTATTACAATGCTCAAGGGACCGGACAAGGTAAGAAAGCGTCCGGGAGTTATTTTTGGCTCTGACGGACTTGATGGCTGTGAGCATTCTGTATTTGAGGTTATTTCAAATTCTATTGATGAGGCTCGTTCCGGATTCGGAAATAAAATAATTGTAACTAAATATAATGATAATACAATAGAGGTTGAGGATTTCGGACGAGGCTGTCCGGTTGATTATAACAATTCTGAGGAAAGATATAACTGGGAACTTGTTTACTGTGAGCTTTATGCGGGCGGTAAATATGATGACAGCTCAGATATGTATGAATATTCCCTTGGACTGAACGGACTGGGACTTTGTGCAACACAGTTTTCATCTGAATTTATGGACGTTGAAATTATAAGGGACGGATATAAATATAATCTTCATTTTGAAAAAGGCGAAAACGTCGGCGGATTGAAAAAGGAAAAGACTTCAAAAAAGCAGACTGGTACAAAAACGAGATGGAAGCCTGATCTTGATGTTTTTACTGATATTGCTGTCAGGGATGAATATTTTCGTGACGTTCTGAAACGTCAGGCAGTGGTAAACCCGAACTTATTGTTTATATACCGCTGTCAGAATGAAACAGGCGGATTTGATGAAACTGAGTTTATTTATGAAAATGGTATTTCAGACTATGTAAATGAAATTGCAAATGGTGAGAACCTGACATCTGTTCAGAACTGGAGTGCGGAGCGAAAAGGTCGTGACCGTGATGACAAGCCGGAATATAAGGTGAAAATGGAATTTGCACTTACATTTTCAAATAAAATAAACAAGATTGAATATTATCACAATTCAAGCTTTCTGGAACATGGCGGTTCGCCGGAACGTGCAGTAAAACAGGCATTTGTTTCACAGATTGATGCATACCTGAAACAGAACAACAAGTATCTGAAAAACGAGAAGAAAATTACTTTTGATGATGTTTCTGATTGTCTGATACTGGTTTCTTCGTCATTTTCCACACAGACTTCATACGAAAACCAGACAAAAAAAGCTATCACGAATAAGTTTATATATGAAGCTATGACAGAATTTCTGAAACATCAGCTTGAGATATACTTTATTGAAAATCCTGATGAGGCGCTGAAAATTTCAGAGCAGGTAATGGTCAATAAGAGAAGCCGTGAAAATGCGGAAAAGACACGTCTGAATCTCAAGAAAAAGCTTGCAGGAACAATTGACCTTTCAAACATGGTTAAAAAGTTCGTGGACTGCCGTACAAAAGATGTTTCAAGAAGGGAACTTTATATAGTGGAGGGTGATTCGGCTCTTGGTGCGGTAAAGCTTGCGAGAAATGCTGAATTTCAGGCGGTTATTCCTATAAGAGGTAAAATACTCAACTGCCTTAAAGCTGATTTCAATAAAATATTCAAGAATGATATTATTACCGATATTATAAAAGTACTCGGCTGCGGAGTTGAGGTTTCGTCCAAGGCAAATAAGGATATTTCACTGTTTAATATTGAGAATCTGAAATGGAATAAAATTATAATATGTACTGATGCCGATGTTGACGGATATCAGATAAGAACTCTTATTCTGACAATGCTGTTCAGACTTACACCGACTCTTATAGAAAACGGATATGTTTATATTGCGGAATCTCCTCTTTTTGAAATAACTTCTAAAAACAAGACATATTTTGCATATAATGAAAAGGAAAAATCCGATATTCTGAAAATAATAGGTGAGAATAAATTTACAATTCAGCGTTCAAAGGGACTTGGTGAAAACGAGCCGGAAATGATGTCACTTACAACAATGAATCCTGAAACAAGAAGACTTATAAAAGTTTCGCCTGATGATGTTGAAGCTACTGCATCAGTTTTTGATATGCTTTTGGGAGATAATCTTCAGGGAAGAAAAGATCATATTGCTCAGTTTGGCAGCGATTATCTTGATATGGCAGATATTTCTTAAACCCAGCTGAAAAGGAGCGTGAAAATTTATGGCGAAAAGATCCGATAAGGAGAAAATGCCTAAAACAAAAAATACACCGGACGCTTTCATTGAAAATGCCGGCGTTGTAATAAATGAAAAAATAACCGATACTCTTGAAAAAAACTATATGCCTTATGCAATGAGCGTTATTGTTTCACGAGCACTTCCGGAAATAGACGGTTTCAAGCCTTCACACAGAAAGCTTCTGTATACAATGTACAAGCAGGGACTTCTGACAGGCAAGCGTACAAAATCCGCAAATGTTGTCGGCGAAACCATGAAACTGAATCCTCATGGCGACGGTGCAATATATGATACAATGGTTCGTCTTTCAAGGGGAAATGAAACATTGCTGCATCCTTATGTTGATTCAAAGGGTAACTTTGGTAAAGCATATTCAAGGGATATGGCATATGCAGCATCAAGATATACAGAGGTAAAGCTTGACCCTATATGTAATGAGTTGTTTCGTGATATAGACAAAAATACGGTTGACTTTGTGCCGAACTATGATAACTCTACAACAGAACCGACTCTGCTTCCTGCAAGTTTTCCGACAGTACTGGTAAATGCAAATATGGGTATTGCGGTATCGATGGCAAGCAGTGTATGTCCTTTTAATCTTGCGGAGGTGTGTGAAACTTGTATTGCTCTGCTTAAAAATCCGGAGCATGATATTATCAGCACGCTGAAAGGTCCTGATTTCCCTGGTGGCGGATTCATGCTTTATGATGAAGATGAAATGAAACAGCTTTATGCAACAGGAAGAGGTTCAGTCAAACTTCGTTCAAAGTATAATTATGACAAGTCGGCAAATTGCATAGAAGTTACACAGATACCTTACAGCACAAATATTGAGTCGATTTATGAAAAGATAGTTGAACTTATCAAGGCAGGAAAAATAAGGGAGATTTCATATATCCGAGATGAAACAGACCTTAATGGTCTTAAAATTGCAATTGATTTAAAGCGTGGAACAGATCCGGACAAACTCATGACCAAGCTGTTTAAAATGACTCCGCTTCAGGATAATTTTTCCTGTAATTTTAATATACTTATCGGCGGAGTTCCGAGAGTTATGGGAGTTCGTGAGATTCTTGAAGAATGGATTGCTTTCAGAGAGGAATGCGTAAAACGCCGTGTTTACTTTGACCTGAATAAGAAAAAGGAAAAACTGCATCTTTTGAAAGGGCTGGGAAAGATTCTTGTTGATATTGACAAGGCAATAAAGATAGTCAGGGAAACTGAGGAAGAAAGCGAAGTTGTTTCAAACCTTATGATAGGTTTCGGAATTGATGAAATACAGGCTGAATATGTTGCAGAAATAAAGCTGCGTCACCTCAACAGAGAGTACATCCTGAACAGACTTAACGAAATAGAATCCCTTGAAAAAGAAATTGCTGAAATGGAAGATATATTGTCTGACAGGAAAAAGATAAAGAATATCATTGCAAGAGAACTTAAAGACGTAATAAAAAAATACGGCAAACCGAGAAACACGATGTTTTTCTATAAAAATGATATTGCGGATGTTGATATAGAAGATGAAATTCCTGATTACCCTGTTAATCTGTTCATGTCTGAAAGCGGATATTTCAAGAAGATCACTCCACAGTCGCTCAGAATGAGCAGTGAGCATAAACTCAAAGAAGGGGACAGAATAATTTTCCACAGGGAAACAACAAATTCAGCTGAACTGCTGTTCTTTACAAATAACTGTCAGGTTTATAAGTCAAAGGCCTCAGCATTTGATGATACAAAGGCAAGTGTTATGGGCGACTATATTCCTGCAAAGCTTTCATTTGACGATGGCGAGGAATTTGTTTATATGGCTGTTACAAGCGATTATGAAGGATATATGCTGTTTTTCTTTGAAAACGGAAAAGTTGCAAAGGTTCCGATGAAGGCATACGAAACAAAGACGAACCGTAAAAAACTTGCAAATGCCTATTCAGGAAAAGCAAAACTTTGCGGAATTCTTTATATTGCTGAAGATACAGATATTGTTCTTAAAGCATCATCGGGAAAGATAATCATATTCAATACAGCACTGCTCAGTCCTAAATCAACAAGGGATACTATCGGGGTTCAGGCAATGACACTTAAAGGAAAAAATATTCTGGAAAGTGCTGAAATTGCTGATGAACAAATGCTTGAATCACTGAAAAAATATCAGGTAAAAAGTATTCCTGCGTCAGGTATGGGCGGCAAGGATCTTATGGAATATAATCAGCTTAAACTGTAATTTTTGTTGAAAACGGATAAAATATTGCTGCAAAATTGTATTTATTGTAGAAAAAGCTAATAAATTTCTGTGTTTTAAAATTATCCTCTATACTTTTTATTTTTCTTATGATATAATGTTTATAGTTGTGTAAAATTTAAATAAAAAAACAGGTGAAACGAGAAAATCAGAGATACAAAGGGGATAATTCTCAGGAGGAATTTATGTCAACAACAAGTATTATTCAAACCTGCATCTGTATGCTGGGCGGTGTGGCACTGCTTCTTTACGGAATGAATGTCATGGGGAATGGTCTGGAAAAAATTTCAGGCGGTAAGATGGAGAAAATTCTTGAAAAGCTGACAAATAATATTTTTAAGGCAGTTGCTCTTGGTGCAGTTGTAACAGCTGTAATTCAAAGCTCAGGTGCAACAACAGTTATTGTAGTCGGACTTGTAAACTCGGGAATACTTCCTCTTTCTGCGGCAGTCGGAATCATCATGGGAGCAAATATCGGTACTACCGTTACCGGACAGATACTTCGTCTTGGTGACCTTGAGGGAAATAAATCACTGGGTGTTGTAATGGAGTTTCTTACTCCGACATACCTTGCCCCGACACTTGCTGTAATAGGAATAATTATTATTCTTATTGCCAAAAAGGACAGCATAAGGGCAGTTGGCGATATCGGAATCGGTCTTGGCGTATTGTTTACCGGAATGCTTTCGCTTACAGCTGCTGTTGAACCGCTGTCAGAACTTGAGTCATTCAGAAATCTGTTTGCAAGTCTTGAAAATCCGTTTCTTGGTGTTGCGGCAGGTGCTGTTGTTACCGCACTTATCCAGAGTTCATCTGCATCAGTCGGAATTCTTCAGGCTGTATCAAGAACTGGTGTGCTTACATTTGCAGCTGCATTCCCGATTATCATGGGACAGAACATAGGTACCTGTTCAACATCTATTGTTTCAAGCGTGGGCGCAAGCAAAAATGCCAAAAGAGCCGCTATGGTTCATCTTTATTTCAACCTGATCGGTACAGTTTTATTCCTTATTGCCGTGTATGTTCTCAGAGCATTCGGATTCCTTCCGTTCTGGAATGACACGATGAATATGGGTGATATTGCAAATTTCCATACTTTGTTTAATATTGTAGTAACAATTGTCTTTATACCGTTCCATAAGGTTCTGGAGAAACTTGCTATTCTGACTATCCGTTCAAAGCCGGAAGATGATGAGGATATTGCTGTGGATTCCGGAGAGAATATGCTTGATTCACGTTTTCTCAAGTCCCCTTCACTGGCTATTCAGTATGCCAATAATGCAGTTGCATATATGGGCAAACTTGCAAGAAAGAATTTTGTAACAAGCTGTAATCTTCATGCGGAATTTGACCAGAAAAAAGCTGACAAGGTTCGTGAATATGAAGACATAATTGACAGAACTGAAGATAAACTTAATTCATATCTTGTTTCAATTACTGACTGTGAGCTGAGTGCGGCAGAAAGCAGAAGTGTTACTTCACTTTTGCACATGATAACAGATTTTGAAAGAATCGGTGACTATGCCTTTAATATTATGGAATCCGCTGAAATAATGAATGAAAAGAATCAGGGACTTTCTGACAAGGCTGTAAATGACCTTAATATTATTTCATCTGCGGTATCGGAAATTATTGAAATGGCTGTAACTGCTGTTGAATATGATGACCTGAAAACGGCAAAGAGTATAGAACCTCTTGAAGAAACAATTGACCAGCTTGAATATCAGCTGAAAAACAGACACATCGAAAGACTTAAAGCCGGAAGCTGTGCTATTGACCGTGGTATTCATTTCCTTGATATGCTTTCAGATATTGAACGTATAGCCGACCATTGTTCAAATGTTGCAGTTCATGTACTCAGCAGAAATCTTGGAAAAGAAGATATTAAACATCATGAGTATATTGATACTGTTCACAAGGGTGAAACAAAGGAATATGCTGATGCTATAGCTGAATACAGCAAAAAATATAAATTATCCGCAGAATAAAAATAACCCGTATTTGCAGTTTGACAAATACGGGTTTTGCATTTATATTATGTTCAGAAGAATGTTTCAATGTTTTTGTCAGATGATGCCGGAGGGTAACGCCAGTGGGATATATGCTCGTCGTTTACAAAATATTTAAATAAAGCCGGTTTATATTCAGCATCAAAAATATCAACAATTATCAGTTTGACTTTCATCTTTTCGGGTATAATTGCTTTTATGTAAACGCTTGTATGCTGACCGATTTTGGCATCAGTCCTTGGTTCGGCAAGTCCTGCAAGATTTGGTGCAAGTTCGATGAAGATTCCGTAATCTTCAATGGAACGGACTATTCCGGATACAGTTTCTCCGGCGGAGAAAAGTTTTGCGTTTTCTTCCCATGTGCCGAGAAGCTCCTTGTGCGAAAGCCATATACGTTCCTTGTCAACACCTTTGATTATGACTTTTATATCCTGCCCCTGTGAGAATCTGTCAGAAGGGTGGGAGATTCTTGAAACAGAAATTGCATCTATCGGTATCAGTGACGGTATTCCGCAGCCGATATCAACAAAACAGCCGAACTGTTCCAGATGAGTGACCTTTGCTGGTATAATATCGCCCGACTTCAGATTGTTTATATAAACTTCACGGCATTCCTCCTGAACAGCTCTTCTTGAAAGGACAGCCATTTCCGTTCCGTTTTCATCGCTTGTTATGGATATTACTTTAAAGCATATAGGTTTATTTACCTTGGATATAAGGGCTATGTCCTTGGTAGTACCTTCCTCTATTCCGATAGCACCCTCAATTCTTGGTATAACTGCTTTCATGCCGGGAATATCAACAATTATATTATGCTTGCTGTCGCACATCAATGCCCTTGCCTCTAAGATTCTGCCCGAAGCCATTGCTTCGTAAAGCCCCGCAGAACTTCCTGTCAGTCTGATGTTTTCAGGCGTGTTTATCAGACTTCCTTCCGGTAGATATTTTTTCATTTATTCCTTGCCTTTCCGATTCACTGAATCTGTTTATTATTCAGAACTTGAACCATACTGATACAAGTTCTTACCCGTACCCGTTTGAGGGTACGGGTAATTACAGTTCATTTATATGTGGTTTCAACTCTGATTATTACTTTTTGAATCATTAATGTGGATGCCATATCCGCCGTATGACAGCATTATCTGTGAGATTTTCTGCTCAGTTTCAGACGGTGCGGATATTTTAAGTCTGACTGATTTCCGCAGCAGCGGTTCTTCTATCTGTGAAGTGTTGACAGGTCTTGAAATTTGACATGTGATATAATTATATGAATTTATTGCAGTTGGCAGAAGATAGAATATCTCACCATTCGTGATGACAGGCTCATTATTTTTTCTTGTCAGATTTTTAAATCCGGCACTATTTGGTCTGATTGATATTTTTTTGCTGCCGCTGACGGTTTCTCTTATACGCTTTGCAGCGTATTCAGCGAATTCAATCTGGTCAAATTCTCCCGTTATTTGTGAAAACATAGAATCCTCCTTTCATTTTTTATTATTTTTGTATAAAAATATAAAATTATTTCAAGAAAATGTTGCCTTAAAGCGAAAAATGGGGTATAATAAAATATAATTGATTTTTGACAGAAAAACAAATTCTTTGTAATAAATTTAAATTGAGGAATTGCTGAAAATGGACATCAGACCTAAAGATATTCTGGTTATGAAAAAGAATCATCCCTGTGGCGGAAATGAAATGTTTGTGATACGTTCCGGTATGGACTTCAAATTAAGATGTACAAGCTGCGGAAGGGAAGTTATGGTTCCGAGAAATAAAATTGAAAAAAATATAAAGAAAGTGATTCGGGAAGATACGGAATAAAGTTTTCATATAATTATTATCAGGAATTGCATTAACTGTAAAGGAAAATCAGGGGTGGATTAAACAGATGATTGAAAAAGTAAGACTAATGGAGCGGAGATATAATGAGCTGAGCAACAAGCTTTCAGAACCGAATGTGGCGGATAATCAGAAGCTGTTTGCTGAACTCATGAAGGAATTTAAAAATCTTACTCCTATTGTTGAAAAATACAAGGAATACGAAAAGGCTGAAAACAGTTTCAATGAAGCACATGAGCTGCTTGATGCAGGCGGTCTGGACAAGGATTTCAAGGAAATGGTTCAAAGTGAATTTGAACAGTCAAAAGCTGATATGGAAAGACTTTCTGAGGAGCTTAAGATACTCCTTCTGCCGAAAGACCCGAATGATGACAAAAATGTTATTATTGAAATCCGTGGCGGTGCAGGCGGAGAAGAAGCCGCTTTGTTTGCCAATTCGCTTTACAGGATGTATTCCATGTATGCAGAGTCAAAAGGCTGGAAACAGGAGATACTGAGTGCACACCCGACAGAGCTTGGCGGCTATAAGGAAATCAGCTTTTCTATCGAGGGTGAGGGTGCATACTCCAGATTCAAGTATGAAAGCGGAGTTCATCGTGTACAGCGTGTTCCGGAAACGGAGTCACAGGGACGAATACACACATCAACTGTTACAGTTGCGGTTCTTGTTGAAGCTGATGAGGTTGAACTTGAAATCAATCCGACAGACCTTAAAATTGATGTTTTCCGTGCAAGCGGTGCAGGAGGACAGCATATAAATAAAACGGAATCAGCGGTAAGAATTACACATCTTCCTACCGGATGTGTGGTTGAATGTCAGGACGAGCGAAGCCAGTTTAAAAACAAGGACAAGGCTATGAAGATACTTCGCTCACGTCTTTATGAAATGCTTCTTAATGAACAGAATGACAAGATTGCTTCGGAAAGAAGAACTCAGGTCGGAACAGGTGATCGTTCTGAGAGAATAAGAACCTATAATTATCCTCAGGGAAGAATGACAGATCACAGAATAAATCTTACACTATACCGACTTGAAGAAATATTAAACGGAAATTTGGAGGAAGTGCTGGATGCGCTTGCAACAGCCGATCAGGCAGCAAAGCTTGCGATGCAGCAAAATCAGTAAAATGGAAAAAACCGATTTATTGACAGATTCAATTGAAGATATACAAAAAGCATCACAAATAATAAAAAATGGCGGAGTTGTCGGAATCCCGACTGAAACAGTTTACGGGCTAGGTGCAGATGCTCTGAATCCAGAGGCAGTAAAAAAAATATTTGCAGCCAAGGGACGTCCGGCTGATAATCCGCTGATAGTGCATATTTATAATATAGAACAGGTAAAAGAACTTGCACATGATATTCCTGATTTGTTTTATATACTTGCAGAAAAGTTCTGGCCAGGTCCTCTTACCATGATAGTCCCGAAAAATGACATTGTCCCTGTGGAAACTTCCGGGGGACTTGAAACTGTCGGTATACGAATGCCTCTGCACCCTGTAATGCGTAAGCTTATTGAGCTTTCAGGTCCTGTTGCGGCACCTTCTGCAAACCGTTCCGGATATCCGAGTCCTACAAAAGCTGAGCATGTTATGAATGATATGAACGGCAAAATAGAAGCTGTTGTTGACGGTGGAGAATGCAGATATGGCGTTGAGTCAACTGTAATATGTTTTGACGATGAAAAGACAATCAGGATTTTAAGACCTGGTTCGATTACCAGAGAAATGTTTTTGCAGTGTACAGATAATGTCATTATAGATGAAGCTATATTAAGCGACCTGAAAGCCGGCAGAACTGCTCCGTCACCGGGTATGAAGTACAAGCATTATTCTCCGGAGGCAGATGTTGTTCTGGTTGAGGGGGATTACGATTCCTTCTGCGATTATGTTTCTGAGCATATGGACAGCAGAACATACTGTCTTGTTTATGATACGGACGATATCCAAAAGCTGAAGTGCAGATACATGACTTATGGCAGCAATGACAGCGAACAGGCACACAATATTTTTGCAAAGCTTCGTGAACTCGATATTCTGCACGCCGGAAAGGTTTTCGTCAGACCACCGGAAAAAAACGGAGTTGGTCTGGCTGTATATAATCGCCTTCTGAGGGCGGCAGGATTTGAGGTGATAAAACTATGAACAGTCTTGAGGGAGTAATGGTTGTCGGGCTTACCGGTCAGACCGGTGCAGGCAAGACAACTGTATGCAAAGTATTTTCTGAAAATGGGTTTTCTGTAATAAATGCGGATCATATTTCAAGACTGGTTATGGAAAAAGGTCAGCCTTGTTTAGCTGAAATATGTGAATTTTTCGGTAAAGATATTCTGCTTGAAAACGGAAATCTTGACCGACCGAAGCTTGCCGGACTTGTGTTTACTGACAAGAAAAAGCTTGAACTTCTTAATTCAATTACATATCCGTATATCACAGCAGAAATTCTTAAAATGATAAGGAAGCTGTCAGCGGAAGGAAAAAAGCTTATACTTCTTGATGCACCAACGCTTTTTGAGAGCCGTGCTGATGATTTTTGTGAACTTATTATTTCGGTGATTTCCCGTGAGGAATTCCGTGCGGAAAGAATAATGAAAAGGGATAATATAAGCCGTGAATCTGCTCAGTACCGAATGGATTCTCAGCTTAAAGAAGAATTTTTCAGGACGCATTCGGATTTTATTATAAAAAATAATAGTGATATAGATAATTTGTTTGCCGTAGCAACAGAAGTAACGGATAAAATTAAAGATTATTATAATAATAAATATAAAGGTTAATGGAGGTAGTTTTGTTATGAGTAAAGATAAGACAGAAGGCAAAGAACTGAAAAAAGCTTTGTTTTCAGGTAAAAAGAACGCATATCTGAGAATGAAATCAGAAGATGTAAAAAAATGCGATAAATTCTGTGACGGTTACAAGAAGTTTCTTGATGCGGCGAAAACAGAAAGAGAAGCTGTTGAATATACTGTAAAACTTTTGAATGACCACGGATTTGTTGAATTCAAGCCTGGAATGGGTCTTAAAGAGGGCGATAAGGTTTATGTAAATAATCGTGGAAAGGCTGTTATAATGGCAGTTATCGGTTCTGAGGACATCAGAAATGGTGTTCGCCTTTGTGCTGCACATATAGACTCTCCAAGGCTTGACCTTAAACAGTGTCCGATATATGAAGATACTGAAATGGCTCTGTTTAAAACACATTATTACGGCGGAATCAAAAAATATCAGTGGACAGTTATTCCGCTTGCTTTGCATGGTGTAATAGTAAAAGCAGACGGCAGCAAGGTTACTGTAACTATCGGTGAAGACGAGGATGATCCGGTTTTCTGTGTTAATGACCTGCTTCCGCATCTTGCACAGGATCAGATGAAAAGAAATCTTGCTCAGGGTATAAAGGGCGAGGAACTTAATATTGTAATCGGTTCAAGACCATTTAAAGAGGACGGACTCAGCGAGGCTGTTAAGCTTAATATTCTCAGCATTTTAAATGAAAAGTACGGCATTACGGAAGATGATTTCCTTTCAGCTGAACTTGAAGCCGTTCCGGCATTCAAGGCAAAGGATATCGGTTTTGACAGAAGCATGATCGGTGCATATGGTCATGATGACAGAGTTTGTGCATATACAGCTCTTATGGCTACTGTCAAGTGCAAAAATCCTAAGAAAACAGCTGTTACAATTCTGACAGATAAGGAAGAAACAGGAAGTGACGGCAATACGGGTTTGCAGTCAGCATATCTGAAATATTTTATTGCTGATCTTGCTGCTGAATTCGGTACAGAAGGAAGAACAGTTCTTTCTAATTCAGAATGTATGTCTGCGGACGTTAATGCGGCTTTTGACCCGACTTTCCCTGATGTTATGGACAAGAGAAACTGCGCATTTATCAATTACGGCGTTTGCGTTACAAAATTTACCGGAGCGAGAGGAAAATCCGGTACATCTGATGCATCAGCTGAGTTTGTAGGAAAAATACGCAGACTTCTTGACAAAAAAGATGTAATCTGGCAGACCGGTGAACTCGGAAAGGTTGATATGGGCGGCGGCGGAACTGTTGCAGCTTACATTGCAAATCTGAATGTTGATACGATTGATGTCGGTGTTCCGGTTCTTTCTATGCACGCTCCGTTTGAAACGGTTGCAAAGGCTGATGTTTACATGACATATAAAGCATTTTCAGCGTTTGTTGAATAAAATCTGAATTTTTCTGTAAGGAGTCCTTTCGTTTTGAAGGGACTCTTTTTTGTGCAGTTTAACAAAAATTTGTCCGCAACAGTTTTCGACCGAAAATTCCTGTATAAATAAATTATAATTAAAGCATATTCAAAAAGCAGGGCGGCGTTTTATGAAGAGTATTTATCTGGACGTACTGATTGTGTTAAATATTTATGTGAACTTTTTTCTGCTGAGGGCTACGGCAAGATTTACTCATACACCATTGAAAACGTCGAGATGTGTACTGTCATCTGTATTGGGAAGCCTGTTTTCACTTACAATTTTTTTACCGGTCAGTAATTTTTTTATCACTCTGCTGATAAAACTTGCGGCAGCGGCTGTTATAACGGCAATGGCTTTTGGGGTAAAAGATAAGAAACATACGCTGAAACTCATGGCTTATTTTTACATAATAAACTTCGTTTTTGCCGGAGTGATAATGCTGCTCTACCAGACGTTCAGACCTTCTTTTATGGCTTTCAACAATTCTTATTTTTATGTTGATTTTTCTCTGCTTAGTCTGGTCATTTTTACTGCTGTGGGATACTTTGCAGTAACGCTTACAAGGAGAATTATGGATAAAGGGTGTGATGAATCGCATCATTTTAAAATAATTATTCGTTTTAAATCCGAAGTATTTTCCCTTGATGCACTTGCAGATACGGGAAACTCACTCACCGACAGTTTTACCGGAAAACCTGTTATAATATGTCCGGCTGAACAGTTCAGACTTTTTGATATTGATTTCAGTGAAGTATCTTTGGAAAATGCGGCTGAGATTTATCAGAAATATAAGCTTAGGATAATTCCGTATTCCACAATAGGAAACAATGGCTTTATTGCAGTGTTTTCTCCTGATGAGGTTCTGATAACAGACAGTGAAACAGGCAGAAAAACAAAGACCGATGCTCTGATAGGAGTAAATTCCAAAGATACTCCTGCTATATTCAACCCGAAAATTTTATGCTGATATGAAAGGAAATGTTATGTCATGAATTGTATTAAAAAGTTATTTTATAAAATTTACCTGTTTATATTCAAAAGGAAAAAAATGGTTCATGACGATGTCTTCTACATAAATGGTTCTGATACGCTTCCGCCACCACTTTCAAAAGAGGAAGAAGCGGAGGCTTTTGCACTTCTTTCTGAAAATAATGAGGAAGCAAGGCAAAAACTGATTGTACATAATCTCAGGCTTGTTGTTTATATAGCAAAAAAATTTGAATCTACCGGAACAGGCGTGGAGGATCTTATTTCAATAGGAACAATAGGTCTTATAAAGGCTGTGAATACTTTCAAAACAGATAAGAACATAAAACTTGCAACATATGCATCACGCTGCATTGAAAATGAGATACTTATGTTTTTGCGGAAATCAACGCAGTACAGAAATGAAATATCAATTGACGAACCTCTTAATATTGACTGGGACGGCAATGAACTGCTTTTGTCCGATATTCTTGGTACAGATGAAGATGTTGTTAGCAAGGGCGTGGAATCAGAAGCGGAAAGGTGTATGCTTCGTGAAGCTGTTGATTCTCTTGGCGGACGTGAAAAACAAATAATGGAAATGCGGTTCGGGCTTGTTGACGGAAAAGAAAAAACGCAGAAGGAAGTTGCTGACCTGATAGGAATATCACAGTCATATATTTCAAGACTTGAAAAGAAAATAATAAAAAATCTGAAAACTGAACTTGAAAAAAAGTATTAAAAAATGTATTTAAATTAAGGAAAATGCCAATAATTACAATAGAAAATATTGTGAGGTATTGGTTATGGCTTATAATAAAGTTGTTATATCCGGAATAAATACATCAAAGCTGACAGTTTTAAAGGAAAGCGAAAAGATTGAGCTTTTAAAGGAAGTTCAGGCAACAGGCAGCAAGAAAGCAAAGGACAAACTTATAAACGGAAATCTCAGGCTTGTTTTGAGCGTTATACAGAAATTTACCAACAGAGGTGAAGATGTTGATGACCTTTTTCAGATAGGTGTTGTCGGGCTTATTAAGGCTATAAACAATTTTGATCTTTCAAAGGAGGTGCGGTTTTCAACATATTGTGTTCCTATGATAGCTGGGGAACTGCGGCGTTATCTGCGTGACTATAATCAGATAAAGGTCAGCCGTTCAATGAAAGATCTTGCTTATAAGGCTATGCAGGCGAAGGAACGTCTTACAATAAAAAATCAGAAAGAACCTAAAATAGAGGAAATTGCAAAGGAAATAGGTGCGGAGAGAAGTGATGTTGTTCTTGCACTTGAAAGTATAAGTGATCCTGTTTCGCTTTATGAACCGGTTTATTCGGATTCGGGCGATGCAATTTATGTGCTTGACCAGATAGGGGATAAAAATGATGTGGAAAGCTGGCTTGACGAAATTTCTTTGAAAGAAGCAATAAAGGAGCTTCATCCGAGAGAAAAAAATATTCTTTATCTGCGTTTTTTTCAGGGAAAAACTCAGGTTGAAGTGGCAAATGAGATAGGAATCTCACAGGCACAGGTTTCAAGACTTGAAAAAGGAGCACTTGCAAAAGTAAAAGGGCAAATATAACAATAATTTTAATACTGCTTTACATTTTTTGTACAAGCAGTATTTTTTATTGTTTTAATTATAACTTTATTTAATTAAACATAGAATAAATTTATATGACTTTTTGCCTGTTGTTTTAGTAAGCAACTTAAAAAAATTAAATTGGATAATGATTCTGAAAGTATAATTTAAAAATATTAAACAGTAAATAAATTAGTGAATTCTAACTTTTTCTAAATTTTTTTTTGCGAAAACAGGAAAAAACATATTTTTTTCCATTTTTGCAAAATATTCTTGACTTTATGCTGATAAACGGGTATCATATATACATAAAATAAATTTGAACAACGGAAACGAAAGAAAATAAAGTTTGAATATGCGTTTCTTAATAAAATTTATTTTGAAACTCTGATAGCACTGAATAATGGCAATGACGCCGAAACTTTCTTAGCTGAAAGTTTCGGCGTTTTAATTTTTTCAGGGTTAAATAAGGAATATGAAAAGGAGTTAATGGTTATGAAAAAGAAAATTTTATCGGCTATTCTGGCAACACTTATGGTTGGGGCGATGTTTACAGGATGTGGTTCATCATCAGATTCTTCAAGCAGCAAATCCGCTTCATCTGATGGAACAAGTTCAGCTGCTGGAGAAGCTTCAGGAGATGTTTCAGAGCTTCAGGGAAAGATTGATAAATACAAGGGTGTTCCTGAATTTGACACGGCTTCTTTTAAGGGTGAGGCTTTTGACGCAAAGACAGCAATGGCCGGAAAGAAATGGATGACAATTCCGGGAACAAGTTCAAACCCGTTTAACCAGATAATTTGTGAAGAAATCAGTGAAGTTGCAGGAAAGGTTGGATTTACATGTGATGTACTTGAAAACCAGGGTGCAGCAGAAGAACATATAGCAGGTCTTAACAGTGCCTCTCAGAAGGGTTATTCACTTGTTGACCTTCAGGCAGGTCCTACACCGGAAACACTTGGTGCTCAGATTCAGGATTGTATCGATAACGGCGTTAAGGTAGTTACTTCACACCTTACAGGTTACGAACAGGAAGTTTCACCGGTTTCAGGAAATATGGGCGCCGGTTATTATGAAGTTGCCGGACTTCTGGCAGACTGGGCAATTGTTAATGCCGGAACAGACTGCAATGTACTGGTAATGGTATCAGAGGAAATCACTTCAACAGAATCTATGGAAAACGGTATTAAAGATGAATTTGCAAAGTATGCACCAAATGCGACAGTTGATTTTGTAAACGTTGCAATTGTTGACTGGGGTTCAAAATGTCAGAGTGAAACAGAAAACTATCTGTCAGCTCATCCGGACACAGATTACATCATTTCCATCTATGATTCAGCTACACAGTATATCGTACCTGCTGTTAAGTCCACGGGTTCATCTGCTAAGATTGTAGCTTACAATGGTACACCGTTTGCTGTTGACTATGTAAAATCAGGCGATATCGAAATGCTTATCGGTGAAGACCTTCTTACAATTGCATATGCAACTGTTGACTATGAGATGAGAACAGATCTTGGTATGACACAGGTTGAAGAACCTACACTTTATCGTGTATGGACAAGTGAAAACGTTGATGAAGCCCTGAACGCCGACGGTAAATGTGAATACGGTATCGGTTATGGCGATTCAGCTAAACAGGCTTACGAAAAAATCTGGGGCTTGTCATAATCTTTGAATTTATATAATACAGAGCAGATTATATAATCTGCTCTGTGCGAAATATAATTTGTTTGTCTTGCAAAGGGGTGTGAATTATGACCAAAGTTGATTACAAAAATATTGATGATAACTACAAAAAGAAGAATGCAACAGTTTTTCTGAAAAATGTTTCTATGACATTCGGTCTTAACAAAGCTCTTGACGGCGTTGACCTTGCAATTATGCCGGGAGAAATCCATGGACTTTTAGGTCAGAATGGATGTGGTAAATCAACCTTGATCAAGGTGCTTTCAGGTTTTAACCATCCGGATAAAGGCAGTGAACTTTATATAAACGGAAGCAGTGTTAAACTCCCGCTTGATCCGGATATGCTCACCAAATACGGGCTGAGCTTCGTACATCAGGATCTTGGACTTGTTCCTTCGCTGAGTGTACTTGAAAATTTACGAAATGTACAGATTTTTTCAAGCGGTGCAAAAATTCACTGGAAAAAAGAACGTGCCGCAGCTGAAGAAATTCTGAATAGATATAATATTCATGTTAATCTGGACTCAAATATCGAGTCGCTGAATCAGGTTGACAAGGCTATGATCTCTATTGTAAGAGCTGTTGAAAGTATCAAGGGAAGAAGCGACGGACGTGGTTTGCTGGTTCTTGATGAACCGACAGTATTCCTTACAAAAACAGAGGTGGATACTCTTTTTAAACTTGTAAGAGAGATAGCTTCTGAGGGACTGGGAGTATTGTTTGTTTCACATGACCTTGATGAAGTTATGGAAATAACCGATATTATAACAGTTTTAAGAGATGGCGTGAACAGTGGTGAAGCAATCACAGCTGAAACTACAAAAGACGGCGTTATTGAAATGATTCTCGGACAAAAGCTGTCATCATATGTAAAGGAAAATACAGATTATCATTATCATGTTCATCCTGATGCAGTAAAGTTCAGCCATATAAAGGGTGAAACTATACGTGATGTAAGCTTTTCAGTCAATCCGGGAGAGATTGTCGGTGTTACAGGCCTTGTAGGTTCAGGCTTCGGCGAGATACCGTATGTTCTGTTCGGAGCAAATGAGTTCAAGGGCGGAACAATGGAGATACATAAAAAACAGGTGGATCTTGCAAACTATGATATGAAAAAGGCAGTTTCGGATAATATAGCCCTTATTCCGGCTGACCGTCCGCATAAGGGCGGTATCATGGATTTGCTTATTGAAGAAAATGTCATGATGCAGGTTCATAAGAAATATCATCCATGGCATCTGCAAAGCAGGGAAATGAGAAAGAAAGCAGAGGATCTTAATGAACAGTATGCGGTTTATCCGAACGATGTAAAGCTTAACTTCGGAAATCTTTCAGGCGGAAACCAACAGAAGGTTCTTCTGGCAAAATGGCTTCAGGAAAGACCTGATCTTCTGATACTTCATGAACCGACACAGGGTGTTGATGTTGGTGCAAGACAGCAGATATATCAGCATATTGATAAAGCTGTAAAGCACGGAACAGCGGTTATATGTGCAAGTTCTGACTATGATCAGCTTGTCCAGATCTGTGACAGGGTTATCATATTCGTCAGAGGAAAGATTGTAAAAACTCTTGTGGGTTCTGAAATAACTAAAGAAAGAATTACTCAGCTGTGTTATAACAGCAACTAAATTAAAATGAAAGTAGGTAATTAAATTGGCTGCTAACAGAAGTGCAATAAGAAATACCAGAGGCGGCGGAATAAGCGGCTTCATTCAGAAATATTCAGTAATCATTGCATGGATCATTGTAATTGCTGTTTTTGCGATTACAAGCGGAGATCTGTTCTTTAACTGGAATACTCTTTCACTTATCACAGGTACACGTTCAGTAGTTGCTATTCTTGCACTGGCGGTTATGATTCCGCTGACTGCCGGAGATTATGATATGTCGGCGGCGTACACTATGACGCTTGCCAACATGGTAACGGTTTATTTATCAGTTGAAAAAGGTGTAAACGTATGGCTTGCAGCACTCCTTTCAATTGCTATCGGTGTTGTTATCGGTTTTATAAACGGTATATTTGTTGTAAAGATTGGAATTGACCCGTTTATCGTTACAATGGGTGTAGGTACATTTTTAGCAGGTATTACGCTCTGGATTTCAAACAAGACTCTTTCGGGCACAGAGCTTTCATCATTGCAGGATGTATGTATCGGAAAAATCTTTAATATTCAGTATATTTTCTTCTATTGTCTGATTCTTATGCTTGTTCTTTGGTACATCTTTGAACATACATCAATCGGTAAAAAGATATTGTTTATTGGTCATGGCAAGGATGTTGCAAAGCTTTCAGGCGTTAAGGTTGACAAGATAAGATGGGGATGTCTTATCGCTTCATCAACACTTTCAGCGTTTGCTGGTATTATGTATTCAGGTGTAACAGGAAGTGCTAAGTCCGGTTCATGTAATGATTTTCTGATGCCGGCATTTGCGGCTGTATTCCTTGGAACAACATTTATCAAACCGGGACGTTTCAATCCTATCGGTGCGTTTATCTCGGTATACTTCCTTGAAACAGGTATCAGAGGACTTTCACTTCTTGGTTTCTCAACATACATTCAGAATATCTTCTATGGTGCAGCACTGGTTCTTGCAGTTGCAATTTCCGCACTTATCAAGAAGAAAAATGTAAAGGCTGACAAGGCTAAGAAAATGGCGGCTTTAAGTACAGAGGAGCCTGATGATAAAAAGAAGTCGGAAACTGCCGCCGCAAAGGCGTAGCTATAAGATTTCCTGAGGAGGGTAAAAAATATGGAAACGAATTTTTCCAGAATCAAAGAAACTATAACCGATATGTCGAAATTTAATTCACAGGGACCGGGAATTTCAAGATTTTCTTACAGCAGTGATGACCTGAAAGCAAGAAAATATCTTCTTGATATCTGTGAAAGTATAGGTCTTAAAGTAAGGGTGGACGCTGTCGGAAACATATTTGCAAGATATGAAGGACAGCAGCCCGAGCTTGAGCCGGTCGTATCCGGTTCGCACATTGACTCGGTAAAGAGCGGTGGAATGTTTGATGGCATAGTCGGAAGTATCGGTGCTCTGGAATGTGCAAGGGTAATGAGAGAAAACGGTTATATTCCTAAAAGACCGTATGAAGTTGTATTTTATGCTGAGGAAGAAGGTTCAAACTTTCAGGTTCCGGTAATGGGAAGTAAGATACTGACAGGAAAACTCGGACTTGATGACCTTTACAAAATGAAAACGCTTGACGGTGAAACAGCATATGATACTATAAAAAAAGCTGGATTCAATCCGGACAATATACCTGATGATGTTATTGAAAAGGGAAGAATAAAGGCAAGTGTTGAACTTCATATCGAACAGAGTGTAAGACTTGAACTGGAGCATCACACAATAGGAATTATTGAAGGTATTGCCGGATGTCAGTGGTACAGAGTAACCTTTAAGGGCAAACAGAATCATGCTGGAGCAACGCCGATGCATTTAAGACAGGACCCTATGTGTGCGGCATCTGAATGCATTTCACAGGTGAAGAATATGGCAAAGGAAACAACATCAACAGCTGTTGCGACAGTTGGATTTATTGAGGCCAAGCCTAATATTCCTAATGCTATTCCGGCTGAGGTTTCGTTTACAGTTGATATTCGTGATATTTCAAATAAATCCATGGACGATATTGCTGCAAAGCTGAAAGCAGCGGCTGATAAAGCGGCTGAAAATAATGGATGTGAAGTTGTCTGTGAATGCGGTGCAACTTCAAAGGCAATTGAAATCAAGGATTACATGAAGAATATTATGAAAGAAGAAGCTGACAAGCTTGGTTTAGATTATATATTCATGCCGAGCGGAGCTGTTCATGATTCAAACTATATGGCTGAAATAACAGATGTTGGAATGATATTTGTTCCGAGTATTGACGGAAGAAGCCATGTTCCGGAAGAAAAAACGGATTTTGAGGATATTAAGGCCGGAGCTGATCTCCTGCTTAATACAATATTAAAACTTACAGAAGAATAATTTTAAAGATGAGAAAGGATAAAATTATGAAAAGCACACTTATTAAAAACGGTACAGTAGTAACTGCCAGCGATGAATTTGTAGGCGATGTATTTATGAAGGACGGCAAGATTGAGCTTGTCGGACAGAATCTTGATGTCACTGCTGATGAAGTTGTTGATGCAACAGGTAAATATGTAATGCCGGGCGGTGTTGACCAGCATACACACTTCATGTTCAAGATGGACGATTCAAGATGCGTTGGCTGGGAAAGTTCTTCAGCAGCTGTCTGTGGCGGTACTACCACAGTCGTTGACTTTGTTAACCAGGAGATAGGCAAGAGTCTTAAAGAATCTGTTCAGAATTATGTAAAGAATGAAATCAGAGATCAGGCTTGCTGTGACTATGCTTTCCATACAGTTGTATATGATCCGACAGATGAACTCTTTGAGGAAATCAAGCATCTTGGTGATCCGGATTATGGTATTCCGACAGTTAAGCTGTTTATGGCTTACAAGGGTCAGCCTTACCATATGGAAGATGGTTCAGTTTTAAGAGCACTTCAGGCAGCAAAGGAAGCCGGAGTTACTATCATGGTTCATGCAGAAAGTGCAGAAATGATTGCAACTTTACAGCAGCAGACAATTGATGCCGGAATTACAGGTCCTATCGGTCATGCAATTTCAAGACCTCCGATTGTTGAGGAAGAAGCTGTAAAGAGAGCTTCTTATCTGGCAGAACTTGCGGGAGCTCCGATTTATATTGTACACGTTACAGCAAAGGGTGCTATGGAAGCTATCCGTGATTCATATGCAAAGGGTGTCAAGATATTCGGTGAAACCTGTACACATTATCTTACAGTTACAACAGATGTTCTCAAGTCAACATCTCCGGAAAACGGTGAATTTGAAGGTGCTAAATATGTTTGCTCACCGGCCCTTCGTTCACAGGAACATCTTGATGCTATGTGGGAAGCTGTCAAGAAAGGCTGGCTGAATACAATTTCATCTGACCACTGTGCATTCAATTTTGAAGAACACAAGAAGAGAGGTTTAGGCGACTTCAGAAAGATTCCTAACGGCTGTGCAGGTGTTGAAAACAGAATGCAGATGGTATGGACATACGGTGTTGAAACAGGAAAGATTTCAAAGCAGCAGTTTGTTGAACTTTGCTGTACAAATCCTGCAAAAATCAATGGTATTTATCCTCAGAAGGGTACTCTTGCACCGGGATCAGATGCTGACGTACTTATCTATGATCCGAATGGTGAATCTGTTATTACAAAGGCAACAAGCCACCACAAGACAGACTATGAGCCATTTGAAGGCAGAGTTGTAAAGGGTCATCCAAGCAAGGTTTATTTAAGAGGCGAACTTGTTGTTGAGGACAGCCAGTATGTAGGAAAAGAAGGTACAGGTGCATTTGTTCCTGGTAAGCCTTATGGTCTTGCATATCAGAAGTAATTGAGCCTGTAAAGTATGGAGAAGAAATGTGAAGATAAAAATAATAAATCCGAATACTACTCAGGCTATGACAGACGGTATCTTAAAGGCGGCACTTTCAGCGGCGTCGCCTGATACCGAGATAACGGCAGTAAGTCCTGACAGAGGACCTGTAAGCATTGAATGCTGGCATGATGAGGTTTTTGCGGCAACCGGAGTTGTTGAGGAGGTTCACAAGGGTGAAACACTTGAAGGCGGTTATGATGCGTATATAACAGCCTGCTATGGAGATCCCGGACTGAATCCGGCAAGAGAAGTTACGGACAAGCCGGTTATAGGAATAGCCGAAGCTTCAATGCATCTGGCAACATTTGTGGCATATAAATTTTCAGTTGTGACCATACTTCCGAGATGGAAAATGGTTATGGACGAAGTTATCCACAGATACGGTCTTGAAAGCAGATGTGCTTCTGTAAGGTGTACTGATATGGAGGTTCTGGAGTTTGAAAGCAATCCTGAAAAGGGAGCAAGAGAACTTTATGAAATGAGCCTGAGAGCAATAAACGAAGACAAGGCGGAGGCGATATGTTTAGGCTGTGCCGGAATGGTTGAATTTGCGGCAGATCTTCAGAAAAAGCTTGGATGTCCGGTATTTGACGGTGTGACAGCGGCTGTTAAAGTTGCAGAGTCGCTGGTAAGTCTGAACAAGAAAACCTGTAAAAAGCTTTATTATAATTATCCGAATCCAAAGGAATATAAAAATTCTCCTGAAATAATAATTCCTAAGTAAGAAACTGTTGCTGCGTCTGTTGTCTGAAATTTAAGAAACAAAGAGGGATGGTGGTTATATGGACTCCATTGATATGAATATTCTTGAATTGCTTCAGCAAAATGCAAGGCAGAAGGCGTCAGCAATTTCTGATGGTGTGCATTTGTCAGTTTCAGCTGTTATTGAAAGAATCCGGAAGATGGAAAAAGAGGGCATTATTAAAAATTTCACTGTAACGCTAGATACAAAAAAATTAGGCTATGACATAACAGCCTATGTCGGTGTTACTCTTGAACACCCGAATTTCTACAATGGTTTTATTGAGGTAATCAGAGAAATGCCGTCAGTGATATCATGCAGTTATATTACCGGGGACTTTGATTTTATGCTGAAAGTCATGACTGATACAACAGATGGACTCGAAAAAATACACAGGGAGATTAAAACGATTCAGGGCGTTATGTCAATCAAAACATTTTTTGTACTGTCAAGTGTCAAGGATAATATAAATCTTCCGAAAAATGTTTTTGAAAACAGACAGTAGGTTCTGTTTATAAAACATAACCTGTTTCTGTTAAAGATAATTTTTCATGTATACGATTCGGAGTTATCTTTACAAACAGGAATTTTTAAAATAAGGGGTGAAGCAACTGTGACATATACGGATATTCCGGAGGTAAAATTAAGTGATTATATTCCGGAGGACAGGTTCAGAACAATTTTATCAAAGCAAAGGAAACTGCCGAGGGGAATTACTGAAATGGCTGTCAGACTTGATTTCCGTAAAAATTCACTGGTAATTGAAAGCGGATGCCTGGCAAAATGCTTTGAGGGAAACGTTTCCGTACATGGACTCGTAACTCCCGGAGAAAGACTGAATCTGGAGCTGGAGGCAAACGGTATAAAACGTTCAGAAGTGGAACTTGCTTTGAACGAATGGGACAAGGAAAGATTCATGTTTATATTTAAACAGTCTGACGGTACAGAAGAACCTATTTACTTCGTTAAGACTTCCGAAGTTATAAATCTTCTGAAAAATTGCCTTAATCCTAATCTGTGATTTTTAACTTGTTGTAAATATACCAAAAGAACGGACACTTTATATGTTGTCCGTTCTTTCTTTATTCTGTTTCAGTTTACTTTTTTGCCCTGCCAGCTGTTTGACTGTACCTGCATTTTGTCAATCCCTCCGAGAACAGATATTTTGTCGCAGCTCCAGAGCGGTGCAATAAGCTTTGTTTTGTCGCCGTCTCCGGTTATTCTTTCAATGACAGTTTCCGGAGGGATATATTCAAGCTGTCTGACAGTAATATTTATATAATCCTCTTTTGACATTTCTGAAAAATAACCGCTTCGGTATAATTTTTCAAGGGGAGTACCGGATATAATATGAAGCAGCTGAATTTTAAGTGCGTCCGGTTTTAGTTTTCCGGTTTCTTTTGCTGTTTCTAGCATCATTTCAGCAGTTTCGTCAGGTAGTCCGTTTATAATGTGTATACAGGTTCTTATGCTGCGTTTTTTTAATTCATAATATCCTTTCAGAAACTCCTGATGATCATATCCCCGGTTTATCAGTTCAAGAGTTTTATTGTGTATAGTCTGCATTCCGAGTTCAACCGTAAGATATGTTTTTTCTGAGAGTTCCTGTAAAAAATCAAGTATATCATTCTGAAGACAGTCGGCACGGGTTCCTATGGAAATTCCGGCCAGATTCTGATGACCGACAAGAGGAAGATAAATCTTTTTGAGAGTTTCAACATCAGCATATGTGTTAGTGTTTGCCTGAAAATAAGCTATTGCATCAGCATCAGGATTTTTTAGATGAATACGTCTGAGTTCGTCCTCAAACTGCTTTTTTACGGAAGTTTCAGGGGAGGCAGTGAAATAACCGCTTCCGCTGTCGCAGAAAATACAACCGCCCGTTCCTTTTGTGCCGTCTTTATTGGGACAGGAAAATCCTGCATCTATAACAGCTTTGAATATTTTTTTGCCGAATGTTGCTTTATTGTGATAAGCAAGAGTGTGATAACGCTTATTATCAGATGAATAAGAAAATGGATTATGCATTTATATCTCCTTGTTTACAATTTGTTTATAAAATGTACAAACTATATATAATTTATTATGTTAACATTAAATTGCGGAGGTGATCATATGATCGTTTACAATAAATTCTTTGAGCTTGCCCATGCTAAAAATTTAAGTATTGAACAGCTCAGAAAGATGCTGACACCAAGAACTGTTTACAGGCTTGAGAACAATGCAGAAATATCGGTATACATTGTCAATAAAATATGCAGCAGAATGGATTGCCAGCCGGGTGATTTTATGGAATATGTGGAAGATGATGAATACTGACATTAACGTAAAACTTTTTTACAGCATATAATAAGTTACAGCGGAACGCATCTGTTCCGTTTTCATTTCATAAAACTTTAGCTGTAAAGGAGTTTTATTTTTATGCCTAAAATATTTTTGAGTCCCTCGACTCAGGAATGGAACGAATATGTAACAGGCGGAACAGAAGAAGAATACATGAATCTTCTTGCCGATAAAATGGAACCATATCTGAGAGCGAGCGGGATAACATATGTCAGAAATGATCCGGACAGAAATGTTATCGGGGCAATTTCTGATTCAAATTCATCATACTATGACGTGCATCTGGCACTGCATTCAAATGCCGCTCCTGAGCGTCTAGCCGGAAAACTGAGAGGAATAGATATTTATTATTCACCGAAAAGCTTTGACAGTGAAAGACTTGCGACCATAATTGCAAATAACCTTAAAAGTATATATCCGCTTCCTGATAAAAGCCGGGCTGTTCCTACAACAAGTCTTGGTGAAGTGACGCAGACAAAAGCTGTTGCGGTTTTATGTGAACTTGGATATCATGATAACATAGAAGATGTAACGTGGCTGAAAAATAATCTGAATCCGATAGCAAAAAATCTTGTTCAGTCGCTTTGCGATTATTTCGGGATTCCATTTGTGAATGCAGGGCCTGTTCTTCAGGGAACTGTTGCAGCCGGGGGTTCAAACCTTAACATAAGGGATTATCCGTCATCTGCCGGAAGAATAATCGGTTCTATACCTGATGGTGCAAGGGTTACTGTTTATGGTGACGTCGGAAACGGCTGGTATGTTATAAGTTATGACGGACAAACAGGCTATGCAAGCAGTGAATTCATAGTAGTCGGTTAAATAAAAGCCGCCGTTTTTATTACGGCGGCAAAAGTTTTATTAAAGTTCAACTGTTACGATAAAGCCATCGACATTATTTCCGGAAATTGTATAGGTTTTGTCTGAAGGAACCGGAATATCTGTATTTGCGGAAAGATCAGCGGCAACATAGTAAATTTCATAATTTTTGTCTGCTGCATTTACCTTGATGTGATCACCGTCATAAGGATGATTTTTAAGTTCATCAATGTACTCTTCAAGGCAGAGATTATTCTGTGTCATGTAAACTGCATGAGGGATACCGACATATCTGAACTGGTAGCTTTTAGCTTCAACACCGGTTTTATCTTCCTTGCCGTCAGGATAACGTACAACGAAACCGTAGTTTGCACAGTTGTCTGAAATCCATGAATAAGGTTCTTCAGCAGTATAGTAATAAGATGAACCTTCATCAGGGAAGATACCTAGATCCATGCTCAGACCTGTATGATATTCGGAACATCCGCCCTTTATGCTTGACGTTCCGGCATTGTAAAGGTCGTCCTGATATTCTTTCGTTCTGTATCCTGAAACAACCATTATATCTGTATTGCCGGTTTTGTCATAAAACGCCTGCATCATTGAGTTCAGGGCGTTGATGGTAACTGATGAAAGACTTGTTTCATAGTCATTTATCTTATATGTATCATTCATCAGCTGGTAGATAGGAGTAATTGTGCTTTCTTCATCACTTGCCGGGAACGAGTATTCATGACTTGCATTTACAAGAATAAGATCGCCTTTTAATACATCGTTAGGAAGTGCACTTACTGTCGAGTAGTTTTCAAGTGAAGCAAGGGAAGAATCGTCCGAACCACTGTTTACATCATCAGATGTATCGCTTTTATTTTCAGTAGGTACTATCGACGATGTGTTTCCCGATTTTGATGAATCATTTTTTCCGCATGATTTGCAGCAGGAAACAAGCAGTATTATAAGAACAATAAATATTGCAGCTGCTCCGATAACACGGTCATATCTCACTCGGGATTTTCTTCTTCTGTAGGTACTCATTATAAAATAAAATTCCTTTCTGATAGGTTTTATATTCTATATAATAGCATATTTCTTTCAAATTGTAAATAAAAATAGTGTGACAGAATGCACAAAAATGAAAAAAACATGAGAAAATAAAGTTTAAAGCCCAAAAACGGCAGAAAATAGTGAAAAAAAATATGCAAACTTAACAAATCGAAAATTAACTCTTGACATTTGTCTCTTTTGGGTGTATCATGTATACATAAACTTAATACAACAAATTAATTTTGAAACAATGGCGTTTCAGTGGTTCGATTTTTTACATTTCAATACCGCTGAAGCGCTTTATTTATTTAAAGGAGGATTTTATTATGTCAGAGGTTCAGACAGTAGCAGATTACTTTGGTTGTAACGTTTTCAACGATAAGGTGATGAAAGACAGATTACCGAAAAATGTTTATAAATCTGTTATGAAAACTAAGAAATTCGGTATTGCACTTGACAGCGATGTTGCAGATGTTGTTGCAAATGCAATGAAGGACTGGGCTGTTGAAAAGGGAGCTACTCATTATACTCACTGGTTCCAGCCAATGACAGGTATTACAGCTGAAAAGCATGATGCATTTATTACTCCTCAGGGCGATGACAGCGTTATTCTTGAATTTTCAGGCAAGGAACTTATTAAAGGTGAACCTGATGCCTCATCATTCCCTTCAGGCGGTCTGAGAGCAACATTTGAAGCAAGAGGATATACAGCATGGGACCCTACTTCAAGTGCTTTCGTAAAGGACGGTACACTTTACATACCAACAGCATTCTGCTCTTATACTGGTGAAATTCTCGATAAGAAAACTCCGCTTCTTCGTTCAATGGAAGTTGTAAACGATCAGGCACTCAGAATTTTAAGATTATTCGGAAATACAACAGCAACAAGAGTTACTACAACAGTAGGTCCTGAGCAGGAATACTTCCTTGTTGACAAGAAATATTATGACCAGAGAAAAGACCTGATGCTCACAGGCAGAACATTGTTCGGCGCAATGGCTCCTAAGGGTCAGGAACTTGAAGATCACTATTTCGGTAACATCAAGCAGAGAGTTTCAGACTTCATGAAAGATCTTGACTGTGAACTCTGGAAGCTTGGAATCTACTCAAAGACAAAGCATAATGAAGTTGCTCCGGCACAGCATGAGCTTGCTCCTATATTCACTACTTCAAATATTGCGGCTGACCACAACCAGCTTACAATGGAAATCATGAAAAAGGTTGCCCTGAAACATGGTCTTGTATGTCTGCTTCACGAAAAGCCATTTGCAGGTGTTAATGGTTCAGGTAAGCACAACAACTGGTCAATTTCATCAAACGATGGTCAGAACCTTCTTGACCCGGGCGATACACCAATGGAAAATATGCAGTTTATCACATTCCTTTGTGCTATTATCAAGGCTGTTGATGAATATGCTCCATTGCTCAGAATTTCTGCTGCATCTGCCGGAAATGACCACAGACTTGGTGCAAACGAAGCTCCTCCGGCTGTAATTTCAATGTTTATCGGTGATGAACTTCAGGGTATTCTTGATGCTATTGAAAACGGCACTCCTGTTGCTGAAAATTCAGACAAGATTTTTGAAATTGGCGTTGATGCACTTCCTAACTTCCCTAAGGATGCAACAGACAGAAACAGAACATCACCTTTCGCATTTACAGGCAATAAGTTTGAATTCAGAATGCTTGGCTCTGCTGATTCAATTTCATGTACAAATGTAATGATGAATACTATTGTTGCTCAGGTACTCAGCGAATTTGCTGATGAACTTGAAAAGGCTGATGATTTCAAGTCTGCTCTTAAGGCACTTATCAAAAAGACTATCAAGGAACACAAGAGAGTTATCTTCAACGGTAACGGTTACTCAGATGAATGGCTTGCAGAAGCTGAAAGAAGAGGACTTCCAAATCTCGTTTCAACTGTTGATGCACTTCCACACTACACAGATGAAAAGTATATCAAGATGTTTGAAAAGTTCAAGGTTTATACAAAGGCTGAAATTTACTCAAGACAGGAAATCCTTCTTGAAAATTACAGCAAGGTTATCAACATTGAAGCTCTTACAATGCTTGATATGGCTAAGAAGCTCATTGCACCTGCTGCACTTGAATATACAAAGTTTGTAAGTGATGCTGTCAATATAAAGAAGAGTGCCGGAATCGACAGTTCTCTTGAAGAAAAGATTGCCGGAAAGCTTTCGTCACTCACAGCTTCTATCTATTCAGCAATCGATACTCTTGATGAAAAGAGAATTGCTTCAAAGGAACATGAAGAAACAGCTGAATCACTTGCAAGATATTACAGAGAAGAAGTATTCACTTCAATGCAGAGCCTGCGTGCTGTTTCAGATGAACTGGAAATGAATGTACCTACAAAGTACTGGCCAATTCCAACATATACAGACCTTCTCTTTACAGTTTGATAATTACACCCCAAATTATATCTCTATATATTTTTGACGGATGCGTTTATGCATCCGTCATTTTTTATCTGGAAATAAGTTTTTCAAATTCTTCAGCGGCAAGTTTGTTGTATTGTTCATAATCAACATTCATAATTCCGACTTTTCCGTCGGTAAAAGCAATCATTCCGTTATAAATACCATCAACTGACGGAGGAACCATATAACCGCCGTGTGCTTTCATGAATCCGGACGGGCCGCAGATATGGGTTGATATTACCGGAATTTTAAGGGTATCGGCCTCAAGGATAGTAAGTCCAAGTCCTTCATATCTGGAGGAAAGTATAAAAAGGTCGCATTTTTTCAGTATCGGCATAGGATTACTCATTGATTTGATAATTACTATATTTTCTGACGCAGAAGAATTTTTGGCAAGCTGTGACGTTTCATTATAAAGTTCTCCGTATCCGCCGATTATTATAAGATATGAATCCGGATTTTTGCTATGGAATTTTTCAAAAGCCTGAATTAGCATATCATGACCCTTTTCATATGAAAAACGTCCGATATTTATAAATTTAAGAGAATTGCTGCTGAGTATTTTTTCAAGCACAGGAACAGTTACATTAGTTTCAGTTTCATCGTCAAAGGTCAGCGGAAGCTGTGATTTTGCCATAACTGATTTGTAGGAATGACAGTTGTTAACCACTGAAATATTGCATTTATTATCGGCTATTTCCTGAACCGATTCTACAAGATCGTCGGTAACAGCGGCAACTTTTGTGTAATTCTGATATGCATTTCTGAGGGAATTGAAATGCTGAATATTTTTTTCTTTGAGTTCATTCAGCATATTATTGTGAACGAAAACAGAAGTTTGACAATTGAAGTAACGGAAGAGATGAATCATGTTTTTTCCGTATCCTTCAAACTGCACGACAGAATCAAAATCAATTCCGCTGAAGAAGCGTATGACTTCACGCTTGAACAGCCTGTCCATATATTTTGAAGTGAATTTATTATCGCGATTCAGAATAAAATATATTCCGAGGGCGATACCTTCAAAAAGAGTATACTGTATCTTTGATGGCATCAGGAGAACATTTACTGATTCCGGAATTTTTGCGGCTCTTAAAGGTTCGTCCCGTACGGATTTTTCAGTGAATGTTACGTAATATCTTCGCTTATGTGTATCAATATTGTCAAAAAGGTTAAGCAGGGAAGTTGTTATACCGTTTTTTATAAGATTTCCGCTGTAAAAAAGTACATTTTCCTTGGAAGAATCATATATTTTTTCGGTATCGCAGATATTTTTACCTCTTAATATATGTTTTATTATTTTTTCTGCTGAATCAGGTGCATCATACGTGCAGTAAGTTTTTCTGAAATCTGCATCATTATAATTTTTGGACTGAATCATTTCATTATATAATTCACTGACATTGTATACTTTTGGGAAAGGGAGAGAATCCATTGAAACATAAGTCCCACGATGAGAAAGGTATTCTTTTTCATCATAAAGAAATAGTATGATTTTTCTGCCTGTATTGGCAAAATCGTAAAAAACACTTGAATAATCAGTTATCAGCACATCTGCACAATTGAGTACTTCATAGCTTTCATAATTCTGCGGCATTGGGATTATATGAGAATATCCGGAGTAATCAAAATCAGAATTTACAAAAGGGTGGAGTCTGACAAGCAGAATCTGTCCGTTGTTCATTTTTCGGTCAAGTTCTGAAAGATATTTTGAAATGATTTCTATCTGTTGGGATTTCTGACGTTCGGAAAGAGTTCCACGCCATGTAGGCATATATGCAAAAACTTCCTTGTCTGAAAGCCCGAGAATATTTTTCATTTCCAGTGATTTCTGTCCGTCAAAAAAAATACTGTTTCTCGGATAGCCGGTATTGAGTATTGTTCCCTTGAATACACCATTTAACATATATGCTGAAGTCATTTTTTCTTTCATATACTCATCAGGATATATGAGAAAGTCGGAAAACAGGAGGTTTCGTTCTATATTTCCCATAGAGTATATTTCTTCCGGAACATCACGCCCCATTTTTTTCAGTGGCGTTCCATGCCATGTATTTGTAATTATCTGACCTTTCTTTTTAATGTATCTTGGAGTAATGGAGGTGTCAGTAAAAATATATTTTGTCTGTGCAAGGATTTTAAAATATTTTGCGGATCTGGGAGAGATAAGCTTGATATCGTCAATGGAATAATTTTTCAGAAGTGTTTTTATATGCTGTATTTTTTCCGGACGGCAGGTAAGGTACATTATATATTCATTTCGGAAATTTTTGCTGACATACTCAGTTAGTCTGAAAATATTTCCGGCAAGGTCAGCACCATGCTTTGATTCAAAAAGAATAACATTATTTTTCAGCGGGAGTTTGTAATATTTACTTATATAGTATGTCTGCAAAAAGGCGGCCGCTGTCTGAGTTAAGATATGTTTTATGTTAATTTTCTGTCGCCTCCGTTATATAGTCGCTTACAAGATGAAAATGCTTTATGTCAACAAGTGCATCTATATATGTTCCTTCAGGTGTGAATTTTTCTGTATAAACCTTTCCACCTGACCTTATTATATTTATAAGCTGGGTTTTGTCATATGGAATCAGAAATTTCTTTCTTACAGATGTTTCAGGGAGATTTCTGGCAATACATTGTAAAAGTTCAGTAAATCCACGGTGTTCACGAGCGGAAATCACAGCCGTTTTACTGTCATGAGGTATATTTTGCGGATCAGGTGCAAGGTCAGCTTTATTATAAACCTTTATTCTCGGAATGCTTTCACAGCCAAGTTCATTTAAAAGTGAATCGGCAACTTCCGCCTGTTTAAATCCGTCATCTGTGCTTATATCAATAACATTTATTATAATGTCAGCACTTGCCGCTTCTTCAAGTGTACTTTTGAACGCTTCTATAAGCTGGTGAGGAAGCCGCCTTATAAGTCCGACAGTATCAACGAGCATGACACTTCTTCCATCTGGCAGTTCAAGCATTCTTGATGTAGTATCGAGTGTTGCAAAAAGTTTGTTTTCAGCAAGAACGCCGGCATCAGTAAGTGCATTTAAAAGCGTGGATTTGCCGACATTTGTGTAGCCGACAATTGCGGCAGTCAGTATACCGTCTTTTTTTCGTCTTGCACGATGAAAATCTCTGCGTTTTTCAAGTTTTTTCAGTTCTGATTCGAGAGTTTCAATCCTTCTTCTTATATGTCTTTTGTCAGTTTCAAGCTTGGATTCACCTGGGCCTCGTGTTCCTATTCCGCCACCAAGTCGGGACATTTCTATACCCTTTCCGGCAAGATGAGCAAGACGATATTTATTCTGTGCAAGCTCAACTTGTATTCTGCCCTCTTTGCTGATTGCACGCTGGGCAAATATGTCAAGAATAAGGGTAGTGCGGTCAATGACCTGAATATCAAGTATATCTTCAATATTTCTGGTTTGATTGGCTGTAAGTTCATGATCAAAAATGGCAAGGTCAACTTCAAGTGCTCTGACAGATTCGGCAATTTCCATAAGCCTTCCACGACCGATGCAGGTTGCACTGTCATATGTCTGCCTTTTCTGAATAATATCAGCAACTGTTTCAACACCGGCAGTTTTGGCAAGTTCATAAAGTTCTGACATTGAAAGTTCTGAATCATATTCTCCGGTATCTACTCCTATAAGTATAGCTTTGGGTGTACGGGACTGTTGTGAAATTATATCCATATCCGTTCCTCCTTTGAAAATGTATTAGTTATATTATATCATAAAGATAAATTTAAATCTATAATAAAGAAATAATTTTTGTGAATGTTGAAAATTTACAGAGAAAAAGAAGAATTTTACACTCAATAAGTGTCATATTATGTAAATTTTCAGTTAAAATGCAGTAAAAGAATAAAGAAAAGTAGGAAGAAAGTAGTAAAAAGATAGAAGTAGTAGAGGAAGTGTTGACAAAGAGTAGGAGAGGTGATATAATATAAAAGCTGTCGAACGAGAGAGCGAATAAGAGGAAAGAGGTTCAAAACTTTTTAAAAAAAGTGCTTGACAAATCCTCAAAACTATGATATAATAGATAAGCTGTTTCGGGAACGAAACCTGCTGAGAGTGAGAAAAAACTTTTTTAAAAAAGTACTTGACAAACTCAAAAATCTATGATATAATAGATAAGCTTTCTAAGGGAGAGCGAACAGGTATCTTGAAAATTGAACAATGCTAAGAAAGAAAAACCCTTGAAGATTCAGATTCATAAACGAATCGAGTTTTAAAACTAAAACGGGTAATTGCGAGCAATCGTAATGAACGAGGAATATTAAATTTCTGAGAAGAGATTGATATATACAAACTTTATAAAGAGTTTGATCCTGGCTCAGGACGAACGCTGGCGGCACGCCTAACACATGCAAGTCGAACGGACGAGAGAGAAGCTTGCTTTTCTCAAGTTAGTGGCGGACGGGTGAGTAACACGTGAGCAACCTGCCTTTGAGAGGGGGATAGCTTCTGGAAACGGATGGTAATACCCCATAACATACATTTAAGGCATCTTAGATGTATCAAAAGAAATTCGCTCAAAGATGGGCTCGCGTCTGATTAGATAGTTGGTGAGGTAACGGCCCACCAAGTCGACGATCAGTAGCCGGACTGAGAGGTTGAACGGCCACATTGGGACTGAGACACGGCCCAGACT
>ERZ826613.362-NODE-362-length-65993-cov-5.058282_pt1 | contig 65993 bp, 62 predicted proteins | sample MGYA00519925_ERZ826613 | MGnify/ENA primary metagenome ERZ826613 (study PRJEB31778, sample SAMEA3449236) | human gut metagenome | biome: human gut; feature: human-associated habitat; material: faeces | place: United Kingdom | collected 2010/2012 ... | reverse complement strand
CCGAACGGTACGCACGGTGGTGTGAGAGGTCGGCTACTCAACTAATGGGTAGTCTTCTACTCGATTATATGCGAATTGTGGCTTTCTGCTCTGCTGTAATCGTTAAACAGCCGAGCTATTGTTGAATTGTCAGCGTATTCATTATGAATTGCTTTAAGTATTTTAATATGGCTTGATTCAGATGCTTTTATAGTCTTATGCCTACCAGTTGGAGGACTTTGGCGGTTTGATATACCGTTATTGCAATAATCGGAATTGCGGTTTTTTACGGTGTTTAGCTTTTTATTTTCCACTTTTTGCTATCTGAATGAAGGGTATAACCGCAATAAGAGCAGCATCCGTTTTCATCGGGCAAAAAGTTTGCTCCGCAGCTCGGACAATCCTTTTCGGTAAAGAAGTCGCCGTCAGTTTTTCTTTTTTCCGGATTTCTTGCCCTTTGCAGGGTTAATCTTTTTTTAATTTTTTTTGTAAACGGCTTTTGATTTTTGGGAAGAAATGTTTTGGTTCCGTAAATGTCAGCCGTTACTTTTGTTATTTCGTCTGTATTTGCAACCCTTAAAAGCTTGATTGCGTCAACACTGAAATCAAGCATATCTTTGTCGCTTTCATTTTCCAAAAAGTATTCGTTTAAGCATGCCCTGAGGTAATTTTCTGAATAATCGGCTATTTTTTTCGCAAGGCTGTCTTGTCTGGCTTTTCCGCAGATAATAGGTGCGACAATCGCTCCCAAGGCAAGAATTGCTGCACCAACGCCGGCGGCAAGAGAAATCTCAATGTCCTCTATTAAATATAAGCAAAGAAAGACGCATAAGAAAAGTACGAAGCCTGACAGAAAAAGCTGCAAAAATCTTTTCAGGTTTGTACTGATAGATTTGTAAATCTCAAACGATTCGGTCTGCCAATCGTAAAACTCGTTTTTAATAACGGTGCCGCAGTATTCGCAGGTAACCTGCTGGCTGTTAAGCTTTACTTTTGCACCGCAGGACGGGCAGGTTATTTTTAACATATCGTAATAATAGCTTTTCTTATTCTCTTTTTTATCGGTGCGGCGAATGTGCCTTGACTGTAATATTCTGAGATATGAATTTTTACGGTATATCTCATGCTGAACCCTGTTGTCTTTGGTTGACTCAAAACGCTCCAGTGTGCTGCACATTAAAACCGATTCCCGCCATTCTCTGCCGTCATCGTTCCATGTTTCAAAGTCATTTTTAGGTAGGGGAACAACATCTGTAATGTAAATTTTGCGGCAAAGCTTATTCTGATTGAGTCTGTTGATTTGACTGACAATTTTTTTTCGGAATGCCATATCCATTCTTGCCGGAAGAAGGTCTTGATTTGCTTTACCGAGCGGTATCAAAATTCTTTCAAAGGCGTTTCTTATATCCCTTCGGATTTTTGAATTCTGAAGGGGAGTGTCCTTTTTTGCAAGCAATCTTTTCAGCTTTGCTTTTTTGAAATTCTGCGGACGGTATTCGTAAAAATCTATTGTAAGGATTTTTTTGCCGATATAGTATGTGCATACTACAGCAAAAACAGCGGCAAGCAACAGTGAATTTGATAAATCCATAAAATTACCTCTGATTTATTGCTTGTTTATCATTTCTTTTTCATTTTTATTTTTGCGTTTACCTGTCACAAGTTCGATTATCATTATAATAACAAAGAACAAACCGACGGGAATTGCCGCACAATATAGGAGAAAATCAACAGGATTTCCCTCAGGGGCAAGCTTGTATTCTCCTTTTGAGGTTTTATAAACCTCAACAAGTATTTTATCGCCTTTTCTTAATTTATCATAGGTATACATTTCTGCAGAGCTGCTTGACCAAACACGCTTTTCATAATTTCCCTTGTAGGTTTTTCCTCCAATTTCATATGAAACATTGAATTTATATGTTGTATATTTTACATCACCATCGTCATCCTTATTATCGTGGGTTGAAAAGTCAACAATAACAGCGGAAATTTTCCGTATATCATCGGAGTTCTTATATTCATTGCTGTCAATTCTGCTTATAACAATTCCAAAGACACCCGCAACTACCAAACTGATGCCGGCGACAATAATAAATATGGTCATTTTAAGGCTCTTTTTTTCTTTATTTTTACTCATAAAAGAATCTCCCCTTGAAAGCAGGACTGTACCCGAAAAAGCTCAGGTACAGTCCCAAAATTTTTAAGCCATAACTATCTTAAGGCTGTCAAGAAGCTCTTTAATAAACGGGTCGTCAGCTTTAATTTTATCATTTTTGATTTCAAGCTTAACAAGAAGCCCTGTCTTATCCGATGCACCTCTGTTTGCATATGTAACAAAGAAGTCTTTTTCGTAGTTTTCAGTTGTAACATGTATAGTTGAATAGGTGTTTTCACCGTATTGCACATCTTTGCCGATTTCAGATTTTCCGTTTTTATAGGTCTGAAGGTTGCAAAGCTTTATCGTGTTTTCAACAGCCTCTTCCTGACTGCTAACCATATTTCTGGCGGTAGCGGTAAGAGTAGCAATAGATGAGTATGAGCCGTCCTTGTAAATATACAGAGTCACATTGCCCTTGAGCGGATCTTTTGAATCCTTGCTATAGGAATCGACCTCATATTTGTAGCCGGACGGAAGCGTGAGAGTGATAAATTCTGCGTTAATATCAGCAGGCCCGTTGCCTTTGTCACCCTCCTTTATTTCTGCCGCTGCAGTCGCCTCGGCTGCAGTCGCCTCGGCTGCAGTTGCTTCGGCTGTAGTGGCTTCGGCTGTAGTGGCTTCGGTCGCATCAACTGCGTTAGTATTTTCCGTTGTGTTTACCATGCCGTCGCCATCAACCTTTCCGCAAGCAAAAAGACTAAGCGAAGCAGCAAAAATCATGAGTAATGCCAAGATTTTTTTCATATTAATCGTCCTTCCTCTCTTTAATTTTTTAACATATGATTCCGTGCTTTAATTCACACAGTAGATTATGATGTTCGGCACTTTTCTGCCAAAGTGCGTAAGGCGGCTGCCAAATCGTCATTATATATTTCTGCATTGATTTCTGTGCCGTCATTCATCCTGAAATACAGATAGTATCCGCCGCCGTCTAGTAAAAAGGCGTTGATTTTCGGCGGCTTATACTTTTGAGCCTGTGAAATAAGGTCTTGCTCTTTCACAATATCGAGTATAGCTTCGGTATCCTGCGAGCTAACTTTTTTATTCTCAAATTCTACCCTTGGATTTTCGGTGTCGTAGGAATAGTTAGCATCAAAAAGCCATTCGTTATTTGCTTTTTTAAGAGAATAAGCATAAGAATCAGTATAGCTCATAGCCAAACAGGAAAAGCTGATTATGCACACATCTGCCTCGGTGAATTTTTTCTTTGCTCCGCACCCGAAAAGCCCTATAGGTAATAATAACATAAGCAAAATTAAACTCGCTTTTTTAATATAGCCTGCACGCTTCAAATTACAAGCGTGCTCCGCACTCTGGGCAAAATTTCGGCATAGGCTGACCGTTTGCCGGAGTCCATCCGCAGCTTGTGCAGCGTGAGCTCATTGCGGCAGGCTTTGCACAACCACAACCTTGGCAGAATTTACCGTTGTTGCGTGTGCCGCATGATGAACAAACCCATGAAGCGTCGATCGTTTGCGGCTGAACGGCTGCAGCTGTGTTATAGGCGTTGTTTTGAGCCTGAGTGGACGCTGCGGCATAAGCGGCATTTTGAACCGAGTTGCCTGCAAATCCGCCCATATTTTGCTGCGGCTGACCATAGCCCTGATTCATTTGATTGAAGCCTTGGTTTGCGGAAGCACCGCCTTGCTTGATTTGCTGACAAAGCTGCATAATTTGAACGGCAGCCTCGTAGGCGTTCATAAGCTCCATTTGATTTCCGGAGGAAATTCCCGATGTTACATCAAAATAAATCGGACTCGTTATAAATTGCTCTGTAACACGGAAGTAAACTTTCAGGTTGCGTACCTCACGGATTTTGTTCGGCGAAGAGTATGAGCTCGAGTTGCGAACAAAAGGCTGAGCGGCAATCGGAATATTAAGCATTGATGTGTTCATCATGTTGTTCATTCCGTTCATATTTCCGCCGTAGCTGTTATAATTGTTGAGCTGTCTGTTGTCAAAATCATCCCTGTTGTCCGGAATACCGTCATTGTCTGAATCGTCAAGCGTTCTGTATTCAGGCTCAATCCAAAAATCCTGAAGCTGTGAAAATTCAAAAACCTGAGGATTGCCGCTGTTAAAATCTCTGTTATTAACAGCAAAGATAAACCAGCGGTGATTGAAATCAACTTGAAGTGAATTGCTTCTTCCGCCTGCTGATGCCGTACAATTGAACTGCTGATATTTCTGCTTGTTTTGTTCTCTTTGCTCAAGGTGATTTTTAACATCCTGAACAGTTCTCTGCTTCCAGCCGCTTGTGAAAGAGCCTAGCTTATGCTTACAGTTGGAGCAAAGCTGCCCGTCTGAAAGCTTTTTTTGCGTAAGCATATTAACCTTTTCACCGCAAATGTCGCAGTACTTTTTATCAAATAATCCCATAAAATATTCCTCCTTTATAAATGCGTTTAATTATTTTTTTGTTTTATGCTCTTTAATAAAGCTTATTTGATGCCTTTAATTTTGGAAATATCATCGTCATATAATTCTTCAAGTCCAAGGTCATCAGCATATGCCTTATCGCTGCAGGGAGCATTGGGGGAGAGTTAGCCTTAACCTCTGTGAAAGGCACACCGGAATTATGCAGCATATTCCTTCCCATCTATAATTGTACCTGTTTTTTTAAGTTTGTCACTAGCACTTGTGCCAGTAAACGCACAAAAAATAATTAATTTTTAAATAAAAATTGTTTAACAGCACAAAAAATCCTCGGCTTTTAAAACCGAGGATTTATTTTTTATATTATTCATCTTTTAATGTTGTGACCATTAGCTTGTTTTCGATTGCGGTGGCAACCAGTGCTTCACGGCTTTCAAAGCTACCCTTTTTCACCATGTCGTCCAAATTCCACCGCACACCGTTTTTGGATATTCCTATTTTATCGGCAATTTCCTGATATGTCAGTCCGCAAATATACAACCGCAATATGTCAAGCTGGCGGGGCGAAAAATCCTTGGACATGGCTTTTTCCATTTCAACCGATGGGGAGGAGGAGGGGAAAACCTTCTCTCCGTCAAGGGTTCTTTTTATAACATCCAAAAGCTCCTCTGTTCCGTGGTCTTTATACCACAGGCTGTCTGCGGCACCATTTTTCGCTTTGGAAAGGACTTCGGGATCGACCAATGATGTGACAGCCACTATTTTTATATGGGGAAATACCTTTTTAATTCGCTCTGCGGCGGCGAGACCGGAGTGTCTGTGCTGAGTTCGTACATCCATAAGAATAAGCTGTATCGAGCCGCTGCAGCTTTTCTCTGCCTCAAAGGCGTCACGATATACACCGACAAGGCGAAAATTCTTGTTCGATTTCAGTCGTTCGGAAAAATGCTTTTGAATATATAAATCATCTTCTACCAGTATTGTATTTATCATATGTCGCTCTCCTTTTCCGGAAGGGTAAGCAGTAAGGCAAAGCGTGGCTTGTATGCCGTGTGCATTTCACCGCCGGCGGATTCTATGCTGTGGCGAAGCGACGACAGCCCGCTGCCTTCCTTAATGGGTTCTGATGGGACAATGCCGTTGTTTGTTATAGTAATATCAAACAAATCCTTTCGCTTAATTATGCAGATATATACTTCATTGCCTTTGGCATGCTTGATACAGTTTGTTACACATTCTTTCGCTGCTGCAGCGGTAAGCTCTTCGGCAAGCGAATCGGCGGGAAGACATCCGTTTACCTTTACCGTTACGCCAAGGGCTTTTGCTGTTTGAATAACCTCGTCTATTGTTCCGCTGGCTGTTACCCGATCGCTTGTCAATACTGCGGTGGCCTCCTGTAAGGCCTTAAGCTTTTTGTCTGTGTTTTCATCACTTTCAATTATGTCACGAATTGTCAGCAAGCTTCTTCCGATTGTATCGTGAATATGTATTTTTAGGTCAAGACTCTCTTTTTCTTTTATATCGTCGGACATTCGCTCATACATTTTTTGAAGCCTGCGGTTTACCTCTTTCAGCTCGTCATTTATAATGGCTTGACGAATGTTGCCGTTATAAAGCTCGGTAACATTATGTGCTGTCATTTGAAGCCAGTTGTCATCATTGTCAACTGTGATGTGCTGCTTGCGAAATTGCCAGACTGTCTTATCGGGCAGTATGTAACAATCATCGTTAACAGTAATGCTTTTATCGGGCTGCTTCAACGCCTTTTCAAGGTCCTCGGCAATTTGAAGCTCATGTCCGCTCAGTGCAAACGACAGGCGACGCATACGGTCATTGCAAAGAATAATACGCCCGTTCGGGTCGGCATAGCATAAACCCATGGGCAGCCTGTCGGTGGCGTCTTTAATCGAAAACGGAGAGAGCATATTTTTTCGGCGGCGGTATTCTCTTGGCAGGGCAAAGGTGAAATGAACAATCACAAGCAAAATTACTGCAATGAAAAGCTGCCACGGAGCGTCTAATAGGAATGCATCCTTACCCTTAAACGAATCCCCTTGCGTTACCGAGAACAACAGAACAAGCAAAAACGCAAAAATCACGAAGCTCGGTAAATTGCCAAGCAGTTTGCGGCTGCGGGAAATTTGATATATAAAAAGTCCCAATTCAAGCACGGCTTCCCAAAAAAGCAAAAGCGGTATTAAGGTCTGCAAAAAGACCGGCAGCAAAGAAAAGGCACTCATACGGCGGCATCTCCTTCAAGAAGAAATACTAGATGCTGATATCCCTCGTCATCGTCCGTTTCATACCGTATATTACCCTTGAACGCAAGGAATGACAGGTCGGCCTTGCAGCATATATTCACCGATAAACGCAGTCCTTCAACATAGGCAAGGCTTACCTGTATGCTCGATATGTTTTCAAGGTCTGATTCAATAACTTGTTCGTAAAAATCAAATATTTCCGCAGCCGATTTGCCCGGAAGCACAGAAAGCCTGCTGTCGGCAAAGAATGTGGTGCGTACATTCAACAGCTTCAATGCTTGAAGCGACTCGGTGAAGGCTCCGACCAGCTCGGCTATTGCTACACTGCAGTCACGGTCGGATAACAATGTTAAATGTTTGCGACGCTTGATATAGCTGCAAAGAACGGCGATTTCGGCAAGTAAGGTTTTTGCTCTTGTCGGCTCTGTTTTATTTATTTTTTGATATTCTTTTGTAAGCGTCGAAATCCTATTAATTTGAGCTTGAGTTGTACAGCGAAGCAAATCATACAAACGGTTCTGTTCCTCAACCCTACGCCGCCTTGCCTCACGCTTATACTCATAGCGTAATATTTCATTTCGCTCGGCAAGTTCTTCAGCAAGACCTTCAAAATTTTCTCTTGCTTCAAGCAGAGCGGATACATCCTCCGTCCACACTGCATAGCCTCCGCCGATGGGCATTGTATGCAGATTCAGTCCATCTGCAAGTGTAACAGGGCTTTGTATGGCGTGCATCATTTTTTCCCGTGAAATCGGTTTCGTATCCATTGCCGCATATCGGACATTGAAGCTCATATCGGTAATTTGTGCCGATGTTCCCACCGATGAGGCAAACAAATCGGCATAGCGGCTGTTGGAGTGTATATATCCGCAGGCAATACAAGCCTCAAAGCAAAGCATATACATAAGACTCTGAAATGCGGTGACATCGCCGAACCACTCTTTTTGCCACGGTATACCTATATAGTTCAGCGCAAGATAATTCAAAGACACAATCAAAGGAATTACAGGCAAAAAACGGAGCTTGCGATTTTTTAACCGACATTTAAAGAGCATAACAACAAGTGCCGCTGCGGCACAAAGCACCTGCCATCCTATTACGGCAAAATAGCACACACCGTAGCCGTAGCTTTCATCCGACCAAATATCTGCGTTTTTTGAAAAGGAAAAAACTAATTGATGTAAATCGTTTGTCAGCACAAGAATAAGCAAAGCTCCCGAAACGGCAAACAACAGCCAAACAGATTTTGGCAGCTTGTATTCATCGGGCTTGCCTAAAGACATTGCAATAAGCAGTGCGAGAGTAGGAACAAACAGCATTGGCAAATAGTAAAGATACCATAGGTATCTTATTACATTCGGCTGCCAAAAAATAAAATACTTTGCCGAGCGAAGGGTAAACCACAAAATCAGCAGCAGCGAAACGCCTGTAAGATACCGCCGTACCTGCTTTTGAACAATACGCTGACGCACAGAAAGCCCCCAAGCGGCGAACATACCTATATAAATGAAGCTGCGAAGATATGAAAACAGCGTAGGATAAAAACAGCCTCTTCCGATAAGACGAAAAATATACGCAGCAAATACGGCAAGCAAAATAATGCCGCCGCTTATTAACGCCTTCTTCCTTCCTTCAACCATACTTCATACCTCATACTTCCGCTCACTGTTTTGTCTAATATAAAATGTTATGAATACTTTTTTAATTTAGATTATAGCATAAAGTTTGCTTTTTTCAAGAATTGCTTTTAAAACAGACTATCTAATCTGTATGTGATAAAATGATATTACTAAATAGAAAAGAAAAGTAACTTCAAATACGGCATAATGAATTTAACCGCAAAAGCATTGCAGGGGAGGAAGTACTCCTTATGAATACGGTAACACAAAAAGCCGGAAATTGGTGAGCGGCAGTAAAATATGAAATCGAGAGGGCTGCATTAATACCCAAAGCAGTTTCCGCTGTGAAGCCTGCTTTGGGCATTAACTATCAGAAAAATTGTTCTGAAAATTGTTCCGTTGCTATTGATTTTTTTTCGATTTAGTTATATACTGAATGCTGACGGTGCTTGTGCTTAGGGTTAGGCTGTTGCCATATGCTTTTGCACACATTACGGCTTTTGTGCTGGTGTAGCACAGTTGGTAGTGCATCTCATTCGTAATGAGAGGGTCACGTGTTCGAGTCACGCCACCAGCTCCAAATATTACCGCTGTAGTATAACGGCGGTAATATTTTTTTGCAGTTTTTTATAGGTTGAGTTATATTTATATATCGCAGTTAGTGTTCGGTGACAGTTTCTCACTTTTTTCACAGAAATAGAGTTATACAATTATAATCAAAGTAAAGATTATAATATTGGAGTGAAAAATATGAAGGAACTGGGACTGAAGCTGAAGTACTACCGTGAAAGCTGTGAACTGTCGCAGCAGCAGATTGCCAATGCATTGAATGTTGACAGGTCAACCTACACCTACTACGAAACAGGTAAAACTACGCCAAGTGCGAGCACCTTACTGAAGCTGTCTAAGATTTTCAATGTACCATGTTCAATTTTTTTAGAGTCAATAAATCAAGAGCTTGACTTAAATTCTTTGGTAGCCGACAGTGTTGACAATAAAAAGTCAAGGGATACCACCAAAAGCTATGAATCAGACGAAAAAATATATGACCTTTCTAAGGAAGAGAAGGATATTCTTATTGCGTACCGTGTGCTTAATAAAAGCGGGCAGGAAAAAGCACAGGAGTATTTAAAAAAGCTCGCCGGCAAATAATACAGAAAGCTTATAAGCGATAGTGAGAATTTTGAACTGCTCTGGATTGTGCGGACAATATTAAAAAGTCTATTTGATGTAGTAATTAAATTTTAAGCAGCAAGCTGATTTCGTTTTTCAGACGGAGTTAGCTTTGTTTTTGTTTGAATACGGTTATTGCTTTTTTAAAGACAAAAAAAGCAAGCCTTAAATTAACTTTTAAGAAAGAAAATTAAGACTTACTCTAATGGCAGGGGCAGAAGGACTTGAAGCGGAATGGGGATTTAATCAAATGTTATTTAATCACCCACACTGTTATATAGTTTTATATCCAGTTTTCTGTTTGGAAATCAGATACCCCTGCATAACAGTTTAAATGATAATGTAAAATCATTTTGGTATAATTTTGGTAGAAAAATGGTAGAAGAATTGCCCGCTGATTTCAATTTAAGAATCGGAGATTTTACTATGAAAAACATCATTGAAGAACTATTCTACGGCAATATTGATCCGCAGGCTCGTGGTATCAAGAAGGACAGCTATTTGCAGAAGCAAATGACGATTATGTCCAATTCAGAAGAAGTACTGACCGAAAAACTAAAGGGCGATGATAAGAAAACGTTCCTCTCTTTTGTGAATACATCCGGCTTTGTCTTAGGCGAATCTGAGCTTGACAGCTTCATTGTCGGCTTTAGACTTGGTGCAAGGTTTACCTATGACACCTTTGTAGATAATACAACGCCTTATGACGATTTCCTCAAGGAGGTCAACAATGGGGAATAAATATTATCTTTACCTGACTGGTAAGGAATGTCGAGCTGTTATCAGTAGCCTGATTGAAATAAGAAACCGTCTACTTTTTCACGGGAAGTACACTGATGTCGTTGACGAGATGCTTGTCAAATTCACAAGAGCCAAAATGGAGAAAATTAAGGTTAAGGAGGTCTAAACTATGGCTGCAAAGATTACATACGCACAGCAGGGCGATTATTTACTGCCCAATTTAATGTTGCCCGAACAGTCAAAGGTTGAGATAGGTATTTGGGGTAAACGACACTTGCGTTATATCAAACAGTATCATCCTATTCGATATACAAATCTCCTTACAAGCTGTGAACTTACCAATTATCTCGCCAATATTGACGAACAGGCGGAAGAGATGTATATGCAGATTGTAAAGCGTTTTTCGGAGCAAGACGGTTGTACTGAACAGTTGAAAGCTACAAATCCGATGCTGTGGGTTCGTAAGATGAATAACGCCGCTCAGCGAGCGAGAGAGGTTGTGTTATCAGAAATAATTTATCGATGAATTTTGGCTGATGTAGTCCTTAATGGGTACATCAGCCTTTTAAATTATAACGAGAAGTTATAACCATTTTAATGTAACCTAATTTTTAGTAATCTTTTCAAGCATAATTCTCATATATACAATGTTACTCGCTATGTACTTAGTCATATCATCCATTATTTCCAAATCATAGTTTAATAACATAGGAAATTCTTGCTTTTTTAGATTTTCTATTGATAGCAACTCAATTAAATCTTTATCTTTGAATTTTAATTCAGATAATTCATGAGAAAGTATATTCCTCATATTGATTAATTTAATAGTGCAGTCTAAATAGCTGTATACAGTTTGTTTTGTCTGTAAAGATTGGATTTCGTATTTAAACAATGAGCAGTGTTCTTCTTGTTTTATTATTTTAACTATTTGATTAATAGTTAAGTCTTTAAATGTATAATCTTTTTTATATTCTAAAGAATTCAATTTTATGGTATTGCTGGGATAATCAATATACGAACCGATATGACCGCCGCTATAAAAATATAGCTTCTGAATTAGAGTTTTATCAAAATTTTTTATGTGATTTTCGAATACACTTCTAATAGTTAATTCAAATTTGTTATAAAGATTTAAAAACTCAAAAATTATTATACATTTAATTCTCAGTTTCAAAATCTGTTGATCAATTGTTTTTATATCATTCATCTTGATTACCTACGATCATTTCGTGTACACGTTTTAGCCTATCATTGACATTTTTTGTAGTAGACGGAGATTTAGCTAAGGACCTCTGAATTACTGCATCATTATAAATTGTCATTATTGATTCAGTGATAAAATCACTTTTCATGCAAAATGGGATACAAGCATCTATTATATAATCCGCATTAGATTGTCTGTTTAATTTTATTTTTAATTCAAATGTCGTATCTAATATCTTTATAACTTTATTTTCCTCTATAACGATAAGTTGCTTTTGTAAATCTTGTAAAACGGTATTAATCATCTCTCTAGGACGAGAATTATAGCCTTCTACATTTAGAGTTTCTGTGTTTGATCTCAAGTAGAACGCTATTGATCTATAGAATCTACCGAGGTCTTCAAATCTCTTTATATCATTTTTCGAGAAAACTGTCTTATATCTGCTATTATCATCATTTAATTTTGTTTCAACATAATTTGATATCCAACCAGTTACTTCAGAACGATATATGGCTCTTCTGATTTCATTAACTTTAAGTTTTTCAGAGCCTTTATTTAAACGTGCAAAAATATCGTATTTAGTAAATTCGGGTGAATTTGCTGTTATAACATAAATGTCAAGTACTGAAGAAAGCATTTCGGTAGTAAGATCTTTATGCTCTTGGCTAATGATAGAAAATATTTTTCCACCGAATATATCTGCATAATATTCTAAATTCTTTTCACTTAACTTAAGCTCACCATTGATAAAATCAGAAATAGTTGTTAATCGCTGCTTGCCATCTACAACCTCATATTTGTTTTCTTCTAATATATTTTTAGAAGGAACTTCTACAACATAAATTGGAGGAATAATAATACCCATATACAAAGATTCTATAAAAGCAGTTTTTTTATCATTGTTCCAAATGGGATTTCTTTGATAATCAGGGCTTAAAATTAGTTTTCCAACCTTTATTTTTTGGTAAATTTCAGAAATAGACCAAGTTTGTTTTGCTATTTTTGTTTTTTCTAACATTTGTCTTTTTTCTTCAAACTCATTGGTTACTTTCTCTTTTTCATTTTCATCAACTGAAATATCTTCAGCTAATTGTAAATCGTTATTTTGCAAATCTTCAAAAGTTTCAAGTTCTTTTGTCTCAAGTTCGCTAATATTAGTCATCACTATTCTCCTTTTAAATAAATTCACTATATTTAATGGTTTTAATATACTCTTCCATTGCGTGAGTATCAATGTTACCTTTGCTATCAACAGGAAGTTTAATTGTTTCTTTTTTTAATCTTTGCATTGTTAGTTTTCTGCCGTAGATATACTTAAATGAGAACTGTTTCATTACGGTAGCAATAAAAATACCTGAATATGGATTAATGGTAAATTTAGGCTTAATAATCCCGCAATCTGAATTAGCATTAAACCAATATCCATGAAAAGCTACATACCCAGTCTTGCTCCCATTTAAAGAAGCGGTCAAACAGTTGTAATACTTCTTTTCTTCATCAGCAAAATATGATATACCTTGATTCTCTCCATAAGCTGAAACAACGGGACAAGTGCCTGGTTGAAGATCATTTAGATTGCTGATTTTCCCTCGTTCGATTGTAAAGATATCTTCAATAACATATTCTTTCCATTTTTCTGTATTCAATGTTTTAGGAGACGATTTTCTAATAAACTTAGATTTTAAATTTACATCATTATGTTTTATTTCATACGCCAGATAATCTTTTATAGTTGTTTCAAAGTCGTTGTTAGATAGTTTTGAATAATCGACTTTCATATATGCTTCGCAAAGCCATTCGTCATTAAATGATACACAATGGCGAGCACTCAATCCAGGTTTAATTTCTCTATGACTATATAAATCAAGCCATTGATTCTCAATTTTATTCCATCGATTATATGCATCAATTCTTCCTAACTTTTTTCTTTTAACAAACCCATCATCTTTACAATATCCGAAGAAAGTTTCTTTTGTACTATCGTGTGGTATATGAGCTTTCCAAACCATTACACATACATTTGTTGCTGATGGATAAAATATATCATCGGGCATGCTAAACACTGCATCAAGGGTATGATGTTTTAAAAGTCTTTTTCTTGTTGATTTGAATTTTGTACCAATAGCACAACTCATTGGCACAACAACTACACCTGTGCCACCAGGTAAAAGGATATTTAACAATTGCTCTACAAATTCTAATTCTTCTTTATCAGTTTGTGAATAAGGGGGATTTATTAGTCCAATATCTAGCCTTTTTCCTGTGAATCTATTTCTGACATCTATTTTTTTCTCGCCTTTAAAGTCATCTTTGTGTATGGAATAGAATTCATCAAATTCTTCATCTGAGACACCCTTTAATTCGGCAGATATTAAGTCATTAAAACAATCTCCTTTGTATATATTAGATTTACCATCTTTTCTAATAATCATATTTGCTATAGCTAATGTATATAGCCCATCATCAAACTCGACTCCATATAAACCGTCCCTGCGAATTGATTCTATTCGAGATGTATCAGCATTTGCTTGTTTGAACATTTTGCTCATAGCAGTTACAAGAAATGATCCCGAGCCACAGCAAATATCGACTACATGACTATATTTATTTATGTTAGCTAAATCACACATGAACTCAGTTAGATGTTGTGGAGTAAGAACAATTCCTAAACCACTACCATCTCCACCAGAGTATTTAATAAATTCGTGATAGAATACCCCCAGTGCATCAACGGTGCTATCTGCATAATCCATCATTGGTTTTATTTTAAGCTCTAACTGTTCAATATACCATGTTATAGATTTGCGATGACCTAGCGGAATATCAGAAAATTTAGTGTTATCTTGCAAAATTTTGAACACTTGTTTTATATATGCTATTCTACTACTTTTGATTTCACTGGCAGTTAGTACATTTTCTATTGCATTTTGCAAGCTTTGCATTACAGCCCTATATGAGGTTAATGCAGAATATGTTTTTGAAAAATCACTATCATTTAGCGCAATGAGAATACCAGCAATGAATATGGGTTTGTGTGCCTCAGTTACTTTAATTTCACGCAAATAATCATGCATATTGATTGCTGTTTCCCGAATCTCATCAATAGAATAAGATTTACGTAGTTTATTACCTTTAATAAGCTCAAGGTAATTCCTCGGTTCTAAAATAATGTCCCTTGCTTTTTTTAAAACAGTATAATTATCTTGACCGCATAACCAATAGAAAGTATCAATTTTCATGTGTTCTTTTTTTGTACCACTTATAGCTACAGCAATTACATTATACTCCTTTTTTAAGTATTTGGCGTAGTAAAGAACACCATCAATAGCATATGCTTTAGGATGATTATAATTATCAGAACAATGTTTGCTGACGGTACTTTTGCATTCCACAACAATAATTGTATTTATATCATCGTTGAATGTAATCAGAAATTCTGGTTTTGCTTTTCCATTGCCACCTTTAGTATAATCTTCCAAGGAACACTCTTTTGGTTTCCCACCAGCCTCTTTAAGGAGCTTTTCAATTTTATCGATATTTGAAACATCACCTTGTGGAAAAACAAAGCCAAAATCATTTTTTCCTATATTACATTTCATCTCTGATAGTGTCAAACTTTCCGTGTATTGTTCAATTGCCATTACTGTCTCCCCTTAAAATGGATTCTATTGCATTTGAGTATTTAGTACTATCTTTTAAATATGCACGAGCTGCTTCGTTAAAAAAGTCAACAAGCTTTCGATCGTTTAAAGCCAGTGTCCCTTTTAACTTACTGTGCATTTCAGGTGTAAGACGGACTTGTACCTGTTTTGTTTTTTCATCCACTGACTTCACCTCAACTTGATATCAAGATATCTTGAAATAATGATATCAAATATGCATGAAAAAATCCACTTTTTACTGTAACTAATCAGTTGTATTTAGAAACAATTCTGTAACATATAAGAACAATTCTGTAAACAGCAAACACCCCTCTCACAGCTGTGAGAGGGGTAAACTTTACTTATCTATCATTTCATATCTTTTCATAATCAGGTTCACGATTTCCTTGCTTCTAATCTTCATATTCAGTTCTTTAATAATACTCATTATCATTTTCTCAGTGACGGTCGGAATTAGTTTTTTATAATTAGGGTGGCTTGACAGAAAATCGTTAAACAGATTAATGAGAATATCGTTTTTTGTCGGAACTTTTGGATAACCTCTTGAAATAAGAGCCATATTATGGTCAAAAACAGGAGCAAATCCTAAAAGCTTGCCTGTTTCGGTACTACGGAGCAGTCCGAAATTTGCCGTATGTCTGTCGGGATTGGCAACTATGGTGTCAAGGAAAATCATTTTTACAAAGTCCCCGACAGCCTGAGGGCATATCTCCCCTATCTTCTCGGCAACATCGTCATAATCCTCGTTGTCGCCCATAAAGGTAAACGCAGGCTCAAAATTTACGCTTGCTCCGTCGGTAAAGTCGAGGGTTTTAACACACTTGTCGCCGCGCTCATAGACAGCCATATTCATTCCCAACGCTTTTCCAAATCGGTATATGAACAACTCGGAAAACTGCTCGTCGTGATTTGCAGATTTGAACATCCACCACTTTCCATCAATCAATCTCCAGCACTTTTCAAAGCTGCCGATATTTGTAAGTTCAGGGGTGTTGGAGCGTTTGGAGTTAGCGGCTTTGTTGAAGCTGGCATAATTTCCCTTGAGCGCCAGCCCTGCAAAGTAATCATTTGAAAAGCGGACATCACTGTATTTTAGGTCGCTGTTAAGCGGCTTAATCCAATAATTGTCTGTGATAGTTGCGGCATTGACAAAAAGCACGGTGCTGATATCGTCCTTCTCTCTGAGCCTAAGTGCTTTTTTTAGCAGACGGGAGTTTGCTCTGTGGGAATCGATTGCTCGTGTTTCAAGCCACATATCGGCATTGCGAACATGCATTAAGTAAAGCGGCAACAAACTGTTGTTAAAAAACGTCAGCTCATTATTCTCCCACTTAGCAACAGTTGTGTCGCCTGACATAATATAATAATCTCTGTCTGCCACTGCTCTGCACCCCCCTTGGACATTTTTATATTTTGATTTTATCATATAAATATTAGTCTTTCAAGTCATTAGTTTACAACTGTATAAAGTATTAGAATCAACACTTGCCGTCGGGCAGGTGTTATTTTTTTGAATTCTACTAAAATTTAAAATTCAATCTTCCGTTGCAAAACTTATGAATAAAAATTTTATGAAATAGGGTTGAATTTCAGGCCTCTTTCTCCAAATAAGTAGAGAGGGAAATTTTTATTAGCTTTTGGGAAAGCAGCACACTGTTTTGATAACGCTAAAATAAAAAAATTTCAAAAGTACCCTGACAAAAGGGTATGGTTTGTCCAAATAAGTGAGGGGCACTTAACCGCTTTATAGTTTTCTGCATCACCTTATATATACTTAGCAGATTAAAATATTTTTCTAAAAGCATTGATTTAAAATTTTTTGAAAAACACCCCCTCAAAAAGGCTGAGTTTGTTCATACAAGTGAAAGGGCATTTGAAAAGTCTTCTCAATACAATTCGAAGGAAGATGATAATCAAAATCAAAATTGAATAGCTGCCAAGCAAGGATAAACCGCCAAGACCTCTTTACAGAGCGAGCGCAGCCGCAGGGCTGACGACACAGCGTCGAGCAGGATTGCCTGTCAGGAAAGTACGCTTTGGCAGTGCCGACAACAAATACAGTTTGATGTCACGCTTTTTAAGGCTCACAAGCCGCTCTGTATGCGCCCTCAGAGCGACAAAACGCTCGAAGGAGAGTAATTATATTACCAACCGCATTTTCAGACTTATTAAGCGTGACAGGAAAGGAGGTCAAATGCTCATTGAAATTAAGGCAGGACAATTTCGGAAGGTCAGCCGTTTGGTCAGGCGTGAGTGCTGCAACTGTATGGACGGCAACTGTTTGTTGCTCGACGACGGCGAAACGCATACCTGTGTGCAGTTGATTTCCAAGTATCACATCTTCTGCAACCATTTCAAGGACGCTGTGCTTCCTCTCGACAAGGAACTGTATCGGGAGCTGATCTGCGGCAACGATTACAAGCGCTGCCAAAGCTGCGGTTCACGCTTTTATTCCAAGGCTCGCAACAAACGCTACTGCGACAAATGCGCCGAGAGAATCAAGCGGAAGAAGGCAGCCGAACGCAAGCGCCGTCAGCGTGAGCGGCAGAAGAAAGAAATGAAAGAATTTCTTGATGACCTTACTACCCGTGACCAGCGTATGATGTTCGGTGTCCTTACGATGGTACACACAGCAGACACAAAGGAACAGCTTGACAACGACACGGAAGCATTACTCACAACAGCGAGAAAACATCTTTGTCAGTTTGCAATACTGAAATTTCAGCAGATGGACGGACTGAATACAGCTATGCCTTTCGGTGTACGCAAAATTGATTCATTCCGCACTCTGACAACCGAATCACTTTCCGTGCTTATGCCGTTCCGTGTGCAGGATATTTTCCACGACAACGGTATTTACTACGGTCAGAATGTTATTTCAAAGAATATGATTATCGCCGACCGAAAACAGCTTTTGAACGGTAACGAGTTTATCCTCGGTGTATCGGGCGGCGGTAAATCATTCGCAGCAAAGGGTGAGATTGTCAATCAAATTCTTTCATCGGATGCAGATGTAATTATTGTCGATCCTGAGCGTGAGTATGGAGCACTTGTTAATGCGCTCGGCGGCGAGGTAATAAATATATCGGCTACCTCTAAAAATCATATCAACGCTATGGATATGTCCGAGGAATACGGTGACGGTGCAAATCCTGTTATCCTAAAGTCCGAGTTTATTATGTCGCTTTGCGAGCAGTTTTTGCCTTTAGGTGCAAAAGAGAAATCAATCATTGACCGTTGCACAGCAGGCGTTTATCGCACCTATCAGCAGAACAACTATACAGGCAGAGTTCCTGCCTTGCAGGACTTTCGTGCGGAGCTTCTCAAGCAGGACGAGCCTGAGGCGCAGGAAATCGCTCTTGCGATTGAACTGTTCACCAACGGCTCACTCAACACCTTTGCAAAGCAAACAAATGTTGATACCGATAACCGCCTTATCTGCTACGATATTCTCGACCTCGGCAAACAGCTTATGTCAATCGGTATGCTCGTTGTAATGGATAGCATCCTCAACCGTATCACGCAGAACAGAGCGAAAGGCAAATCAACCTTTATTTTCATTGATGAAATTTATCTTCTGTTTCAGCACGAGTATTCCGCTAATTTCCTTTTTACACTTTGGAAGCGTGTGCGTAAGTACGGAGCGTATGCGACAGGTATTACACAGAATGTTGATGACCTGTTACAGAGCCATACAGCAAGAACGATGCTTGCAAACTCTGAATTTATCGTAATGCTCAATCAGGCTTCAACCGACAGAGAGGAGCTTGCACGACTGCTCAATATATCCGATTTACAGCTTTCGTATATCACGAATGTTGAAGCAGGACACGGACTTATCAAGGTTGGCAGTTCACTTGTGCCGTTCGCAAACAAATTTCCGAAGAATACACAGCTTTACAGGCTGATGACAACCAAGCCGGGTGAAGGTGCTACTGCGTAGAAGAAAGGAATCTGCTATGAATAAGAAAATTTTGTTAGCCTTGATTGTGGTGCTTGTCGCTGTATGCAGTGTCAGCACCTATTTTCATATCAAGGGAAGAATTGAATCAGAGGAAAATAAAAAGATGTATGAAACCGTAGCCGAGGAAGTTTCGGCTACGGAGGACATCACAGCCGTTTCCGCAAGTGAAGCGGCTGTCAATCCGTATACGGAATACAAGGACGGAGGCAGAGGTAATAGTAACACTCAAAGTTATACTGACACAATGACTTTTGCCGATAACCCCGATATGGTCGGTTGGATAAAGATTGACGGAACAAATATCAATTATCCTGTTATGCAGACGCCAAATGAGCCTGACTATTATCTGAACAGAGATTTTTACAAAAATCAGTCCGTTTACGGCTGCCCTTATGTTCAGGCAAATTGTGATGTCAAAACTCCGTCTGACAATGTTATAATCTACGCTCATCATATGAATGACGGCTCAATGTTCGCAAATCTTGAGCTTTTCAGAAGTAAGGATTTTTTGAAATCTCACAAGCAAGTCAGCTTTGATACGCTTGACAGGAAAGCAACCTATGACATTCTTGCCGTGTTCGCCGTTCCTGTTGATGAAACAGATAAAAATTCATTCAAGTATTATGAGTTTGTCAATGCCTATGACCCACAGCATTTTTCCGACTTTGTGAGCAAATGTAAGGAAATGTCATTCTATGATACAGGCGTAACTGCAAAATACGGCGATAAGCTGTTGACGCTTTCCACCTGCGAATACACACACGACAACGGCAGACTTGTTATTGTGGCGAAAAGGTGTAAGTAAATTATCATAGACAAAGCTGAGCGTGAGTGATATAATTTTAGTAGAATAAATTGGAATTTATAGAAATAAATATATTAAACTCATAAGGATATAGAATGTGCCTTTAATATGATTATGAAAAGGTGGTACCAAAAAATGAGATTGACATGGTTAAATGATTTGATTTGCAAAGAATTATATGCACCGTTTAAAATAGACAAAGACATAGATTATCGAAACGATTTAGAACAGAAATACAGTAAAGTAATGGAACAGGCAAAAAATGCTAATGCTGATGATGAAAGTCTGGAAATTATAGATGCTTTTAGCTCAAAAATACTAAAATCTTTAGATTTATATTACAAGGCTGATATAGCAGAAAGCAACAATATTATTCTTGAGTTAGTAAAAGATATAGGTGACAAGCCCCTTGCAGTAAATTCAGTTATTAATAGTGAGGCTTTTCCCGGAAATAAGACCGAAGAGTTGCAATTCTTCCGTAGCAGATTAGGAACTCCCAATAAGGCATTTACAGCGAAGGATATGCTTCATTTACCTAATTCTATGAGGTCTAAATCAGGAAATTATAGATTTAGTATTCCAGGAAATCCTAGTATATATTTAGCTAATTCTTCATATGGATGTTGGATAGAAACTGGATGTCCAGCAGAAATAGATTTTAATGTTTCGCCAATATTATTAGAAGGTGATCAGAGAATTTTCAACTTAGCTATCTCTATAAGAGATTTTAGATGCCTGGATGAATTTGAAAAAGAAAGGGTGCACTGTTGGTTAAAATTGTATCTTCTTACGATTGCAACTTGTTACGTCGTTAAAGAAGAAAATAGAACATTCAGGTCAGAATATATTATTTCACAATCATTAATGATGGCATGTAAAAAGATGAAGTATGATGGAATAGCTTATTATTCGCGAAGAGTAGACAATGAAGTGTTTGCTTTGTGTGCTATCAATTTAGCGTTGTTTATTGATTATGATGGTGAATATTCAGAAATGATTAAGCATATGAAAATTGATGATGCTTTCAATTATTCCTTGTATAAGCAACTAAAGGATAGTTTGAAATATAAGGACTACGAATTAAGATCAACTTATACCGAATATATTACAAATATTGGAAGTTTTGACCGTCAATATCCTTACAATGAAACTGATTTTTATGATTTTGATAAGTTTCTGTTCACAACATGGAGAGATAAGCCCAATGGTAAAGGTAAAGATATAATTCCGTGGGGCGTCGAGATTTAATTTTTCCCGGTAGTGAGTTTGAGATGCTTTTTATGAATGTCTATCAAGTATTTGTAGATAAAACCAGCGAGACTGCTAAGCATTTTTTTAAACTAAATTTATAATGTACAGATTGAAATTAATAAACTAAACGACAAATCGGAATTTTGTGGAGTTGGAGGTATTTATATATGAAAATTTTTAATCTTAATGTAAATGATTTTGGAGGTGCAGATAAGCATTTAGAAGAGTATAAACAAAAATGGTGTATGAAAAAATGGGATTATATTGATAAAACAATTGAAATAAACGGAATAATAGAGTGTATTGAAGGATTTACACCAGATATTGTTATATTTGAAGAATATGATATTAATTCAAAAGAAGCCCAATCTTTTGAGACGAAAATGAAGGAAATGGGATATGTATTAAAATCTGAAAGCACCACATATAAACGTCCTTCAATGACTGTATTTTTTATCAAAACAAACCTTGAACATTCGTATGTTAGAGTAGGACATACAAAAAACGGCAGAGCTTATGCAATAAAAGTCAAAGATGTGATAATTTATGGAACACATGTACCACCTAAATTTGATGAATATTTTTGGAGTGAACTTCATTCTTTTATAAATGATATCTCATCAAATAAATATATACTTATTGGTGATTTTAATACTATCAATCACAAGAATCTTAATAAATTAGATAAAATTTGTAAAAATGCAATTGATGTATGGAAAGCAAAGAAAAATTCTAAACCCATATCTATTATGGGGGATCATGTAATTGTTTCGAATAATATTGAAATAGACAATATTGAAATACAGTCGTTTGATGAAAAGAAATCTGATCATCCTGAAATTTATATTACTATTGAAGATGTAATATTTGAAACTAAAACAAACTGACAAATTCAAGTTTATCAAACTAAATAACATTATAAAAACTCTGATTGGAGAAATCCGGTCAGAGTTTTTATTTTGCGTTAAACAAATTTTGAAGGGAGGTAATGATTTGCCAGATATAAAAACAAAAAAGGATAATAAGGGTACAATCAAAACGCTTGACAAGGTAAAGATTGCATCCGGTCGTATGAAATCTGCATATATACAGACAAAAGATAAAGCCGAGCATTCTGTTGAAGCGGAAGAGTCTTCAGCTAATGTATATGCTACTGACAGAATGGAATCAGGTGCAAAGCGAGGTGCAGAAGAAACTGCCCGTCAGGCTAAAAAACAGCTTGGAAATGCAAAAGACGGAGTTAAAATGGTCAAAAACAGGATTAAACAGCGTATCGAGAACAAAGCAAAGAATAAAGCTGAAAACGCAGTTAAGGATTCTGCTCAGAAATCATCTAAAAATGCTGCCAAAAAATCCGCTGAAAAATCTGTCAGAACAACATCTTCCAAAGCATTCAACGGAGGGCGAAAAAGTATTCGTACAGTTGAGCAAACCTCAAAGACAGTTAAACAATCAGCACGCTCGGCAGGTAGAAAAACAGTGAAAACTGCGCAGAAAGGAACAGCTAAAACAGTAAAGACATCAGTTAAAACCGCAGAAAAAACCTCAAAGGCAGCCATTAAAACTTCAAAGCAAGCCGCAAAAGCTGCACAGAAAACAGCACAAGCAACTGCTAAAGCGGCTCAGAAAGCAGCACAGGCAGCGAGGGCGGCTGCAAAAGCGGCTGTTCAGGCGGCGAAAGTTGCTGTCAAAGCAACAATAGCGTCAGTAAAGGCAATTATAGCAGGAATTAAGGCGTTAGCGGCAGCTATCGCCGCAGGCGGTTGGATAGCTGTTGTGATTATCATCGTTATCTGCCTTATAGCGTTAATTGTCTGTTCCTGCTTTGGAATATTCGCTTCGGGCGAGGATTCGGGAACAGGCGTTACAATGCAGACTGCCGTCCAGGAAATCAACGAGGAATACAATCAAAAAATTGAGGATATTAAAAGTAACAATACCTACGATATTCTTGAAATGTCAGGCTCACGAGCAGATTGGAAAGAAGTTATAGCTATCTACGCTGTGGATAAAAATATGGCTGATCTGAATCCTGCAAATCCTGATGAGGCACAGGAGGTCGCAACAATGGACGAGGGTAAAAAGGAAGATTTGCGTAATCTGTTCTGGAAAATGAACAAAGTTGAATCCCATACAGAAAAGAAAACCGTCAAAGAAACCGTCGATGTTAAAGAGAACGGCAAGACGATCAAAAAGGAAAAAGATGTTGAAAAAACAACTTTGTATATTACCACAATCCACATTGACCTTGAAACGATGATGAACAACAAGAGCTTTACCGATGAACAAAAGGAAATGTGCCGAGAGCTATTATCGGACGAGAACAACTCTTTATGGCTCTCCGTCCTTCACGGGATTTCAAGCTCGGATAGTGACATAGTCAAGGTGGCGCAGGAACAACTCGGCAATGTTGGCGGTCAGCCGTATTGGAGCTGGTACGGCTTTAGTTCCCGTGTCGAATGGTGCGCCTGCTTCGTTTCATGGTGTGCCAACGAGTGCGGATATATAGAAAACAACCTTATCCCGAAATACTCCGTATGCGATACCGGTGTTAATTGGTTTAAGACCAAAGGAGAATGGCTCGACGGTACAGAGGAGCCACAGGCAGGGATGATTATTTTCTTCGATTGGGCATCCGACGGACTTGACGGCAATTCCGACCACACGGGAATTGTAGAAAAAGTGGAGAGTGGCAGAGTTTACACAATATAAGGAAATTCAGGCGACGCTTGTCAGGAAAACTCTTATCCGATAGGTCATTACGAAATACTTGGTTACGGCGCTCAGGCTTACTAAAAAAATCTGAGGTTTGTCCTTGCGGGCAAACCTCGTTTCGTTTATCTATGTTTTAATAAACTAAAGTAAATTATCTTTTTTATATTGGGTGATTTTACAATAATTACAGAAAATCCTTCAGGGGCTTTGACCTTGATGGATGACGAAGCTTTCTGAGAGCTTTTGCCTCTATTTGACGAACTCGCTCTCTTGTAATTCCAAACATTTGTCCAACTTCTTCGAGAGTTTTCTCACGACCATAGTACCCATATCGTTGGCGAAGCACTTCGCTCTCTCTGTCGCTCAATAATGCAAGTGCCTGCTCCAATGCTTGATGGAGGAACTTGTTAGATAGAGTGTGGAAATCTTCATCAGCATTCGTTATCATGTCAGAAGAAAGAGTAGCATAAAACAATTCTTTTTCCCAGTTGGGATTTCCATCATTGGAATCAACATTCACAAGAATACTATCTGCATCATTGAAGATAGTGTTTTGGGCAGCTTCCATAAGTGTTTCTACGCTTTCTTCTGGAACAGCTTCAAGTATTATACTCGAAGCTTCTGTTTCATCGCATAACAGTTTATTCATTACCATTGTTCTGGCTTTTTGACAATCAACTAACTCCCTACATCCTATGCAGCCGTGACTTTTTAGAATTGGATACATTGTGAAGTAAGCTTCTTTTTTATGTACAGGGTAATAAACAAGCGGTCTTTGAGTATACTGTTCTCTCGAAATACTCTGCACTATCCATAAAGCGGCATATGAGGCAAATGCACCGAAAGTATCAGGGTCATACTTATCAACAGCATATATTAGCCCGATGAAGCTATAGCTAATAGCATCATCAATCTCCATGTCGTATAATTCTGCTCTTTGAAGTGCAATACGTAAAGCCAATCTCAGGTGCATTTCAATCATTCGTGAACGCGCAAATGAGTTGCCCTCGGCAATTTGATACTTTAATTTTCGTATTTCTTTTTTCTGAGGCGGAATAATTTTGCGAATATATTCTACAAGCGGTTTTAATGAAGGATTGAGCTCAACAATGCGTTTGTAGATTACCTCGTAATCGGTTTGTGCAAAATCATCAATATCATCTTCTGGGTCAGTACGACGTATGTCCATCTGTGATGATGGCTTTTCTGCATAAACGATTATACCCAAAGTCGTGATTGCACTGCTTAGACGATCAAAGTCCTGAATAGAGAGAGAGAATTGATCTGCAACTTCCATAATATCATCGAATGTCACATATCCTTGATTTTTTGCCAATTCAAGAAGAGATTTGTATGCTAATTGATGTTGCTCGCTTTCCAAACTCTCTCACCTCATTCTTACTTTGAACACATCTTTAGGATTTCTTCTACATTCGTTTCTTCATGAAATCTTTCATGGAATTCTTCAATGAAATCATATAAACGGGAAATGAAGTCATCTAGTGATGACGCACCTTCAATTAGCTTCTCATAAAGGACGTCAACACCGCCTCGGACATAGCTGTTAAAGCGTTCCTCATCAGCTGGGTCATCTCCCATATGGCGAAAAGCTTTGTCGATTCGTTTATCTTCGTCAGGTTCATAATCTTTATCAAGAAGCATAATAAGTCTAAAATTAAATGTCAATTCTTCTTGAGAATATATAACTCGATCACCCATAACGTTTTGATTGTACACTTGATTGGTTTCAGGGTTTTTCTCATTATCTATTTCCGCTCTCCGTCCATACAGGAAACCCACTAAGGGAGCGTTAGTATACACATCAACATTACGGTCGAATAGCTTAGCTTTACTATCTGAATCAAAAACGCCAGTCAGTTTATCGACTCTAACAGCGTGTCTGCCTCGGAAACGATACTGTTTATCAAACATTTATTACACATCCCCTTAAATTAACACAGTTTCAAATTCGTTTTTCTTTTCAAAGCTATGACGGCAACCAATTTTTTCGCCCATATACTCTTCGGCAAGATTACCATCTGTGTCTTTGATAAAAATGATAACCTGCTCGGCTGTATTTGGCAGAGCCTCGCAAACCGTTTTGATTCTGCGTTTATCAAAGGAAGATAAAGGAGCGTCCATTACAAGTGGATATGGCTCAGATGACAGTAATTTTGCGTTCTCATTAGTTGCATTTCGATTTTCTCGTGCCATTTTTATAATGCCGGTAATAAAGGCGAAAATTACTGAAATGCTCTGTGCCGTAGAAGTTTCAACATCACCTTCATAATCGTTGACATATACTGAAATGCGGTATTTATCATCAATTGTCAAAGAGAGTCCGCCTTCGTAGATTTGCTTAAATATTTCGTTTATAGTGGATTCGAGTCGTGATCTTATATCCGCCTCGCTTTGACTGTAAACAGCTTGTAACTCTTCATATATTCTTTCTGCGTAAGCTTTATAGATTTCAATTTTCTTATTTTTGTCGTCAAGAAGCGTCAAATTTCTGCGTTCTGAATCAGCTCGTGTAGCTTTTTGCTCGTATCCTCCACGCTCGCGATTTTTTCGATCCCGCTCATCGCTGCTTCTGCGAATGGTATCATCACAAATCCTAATTTCACTACTGATTGCACGAACACGCTCACGAACATCACCGCCAGCCAATTTACCTTCAATGTCATGCAGTTCATCATTAAGATCGGTTATATCGTCATCTTGTTGGCTGATCACAGCTGTATTATCCCGCACAAGCATATACAGATTGTTGCTCATATTAGCACGTCGTTTTGCCTCTTTTTTGAAATCACCAATGGTTGTGCTGATAGACTGAGGAGGCAAATATTCTATTAGTTCTTTAACCTTTGTGTATGGAACGGAACCTTCATCAAGATGCGTTCCGCAGATACATACTTTTTGTCGCAACAGATACTCTATTGTTTTTGTGTGCATATAAGGAATATCTTTTCCTACAAAATCTTTTTCTGCAAGTAACTCAAGAGCCTGTTTCACGAGGGTATTCGAGAAGAACGAACTCATTCCAGAATTGAAATCTTTGCAAATTGCTTTAACAACCGAACTACGAGTATCTTTAGTTCGTGCAATCTTTTTGAGCAATCTGTCTTTCTGACGCTGAAGTTCTTCGCCTTCGGCATATTGTTTCAGTTCCTCTGTCCTTTCAATTTTTCTTGCTTGAGCCGTTTCTATTTGTGTTTCAAGTTCCTCTAGCCGTGCGTCGATTTCAGCAATTTTTGCATTGCATTCATCAATAATCATTGTATATTCCTGGATTTTTGCATTACTGTGAGAATCATAACTGCTTTCGTAACTATTGATGACAGTGTTACGAATCCGTGGGTTAAAATGCTTAATGGCACTATACATGGCATTCAAACCTAACAAGCCTTTTACGGCTTCAGCAAAGTCCGTTGCCTTTTTTCCAGTGGAAATATCTTTACTCATCTTCTCTATTCGTTCGCCATCAAAGAAGAAATAACGAGACAATTCTTTTGGAAGAATATTTTTAACTTCGCTTTCGCAACGGCTTTTGGGAACATAAGAAGTATTTCCATCTGCACTTTTGATCGCGATATTGAACACAGTATTGTCGCCCTTGACTTTCCCCGAATAATCCTTTTTATATGTCTGTTCACGTATGAGAGTATAGGAAACATTACCATGCTTTAACCGCAATTCAACCCTAACAATTGCCTTCTGACTAGGATTTAAATTGCTAGCTACTATTTTGTTAAGCATATTTTTATCTGAGAACTCCGTTTCTCCGTACATACACCAAAAAAAAGCTTGCGCAAACGTTGTTTTTCCTGTTCCATTCTCACCAATAATGATGGTAACATTTTTTCCATTTTGCCCCTGAGCAAAATCAATGGATTCGTTGCGAAATTGGCGGAAATTTTCAAGTTTTATTGATTCGAGTAACATTGTACTTCCTCCTCAATTTGTTTCTTGATCCACGCGACCATCTGCTGATCGGTCTTCTCGCGAGTTTTGAGGTTCTGACTTTCCTGAAGAATTATTTTTCTTTTAAGCCTCTCGACTGCTTTCTCATTAATTTTAATCTCTTCCATTGTCGGTTATACCCTCCTTGTCATTTTCCTCAGATATGTGATACGTATCCTGTATTTCCCATATCAGGTTATTTGCAATCATAGAGTTCTGCGCTAAACGACCGAACTCCTTTATTCGTGACAGTTCATTCTTTACTAGCGATAAATCTCTGTGAGCCTGTTCTACGGTTAGACCTGAAACATTTTCAAGTGGTCTTGGTAATGTCACAAAGTCATAAATAACCGCATACGGCTTATTAGGAGCTTTGCGTAGAACACGACCTCTTCGCTGTATATATTCTTTAGGGTTAGTCGTACTCGCAAGGATAAATGCAGTACGAATTCCCGGAATGTTGACGCCTTCGTCTAAACACTTAATGGCAACTATAGCTTGCAGACGATCTCCACATTGGAATTGTTCTTTGATAGATGCTCGAATTTCCATATTTTCTTTGGAAGTAAACTTGGCAACTGCCATGCCTAATTCATTTCCGAGAATTTTGGTTACCGCTTCAATTTGTCGTATATCACTATTGCTTGAGTCAACGCTATCGTCATTAACATTGGTGGCACCGCAGTACACAAGAATATTATTGTCGTGTATGTATGGTTTGATTTGCTCACGCAAGGCATCAAGCTTTTCCGATGCACCTGCAACAATCCTTGCCCTTTTAAGTGCGAGAATCTCGCCATGTTTGTTGAGTTTGTACCTTCCACTTTTATCTTTGATGAGACATTTGGACATTTCATATGACAATTGTTCATACGCAGAAAGCTCATCATCATTTAAATTAACAACAACAGGATAATACTTATACGGGGTCAGTTTATCCTCTTTAATAGCGCGTTCCAGCGGGTATATGATACACTTTTTCCCAAAGAAAGAATAAAGCAGTGCTGTGCCTTCTTCGTCTCGATGACGCTCTAATGTCGCAGACAAAGCAAGTCGGTAAGTAAATCGTTCATCCAGTAAACGCGAGTAGGATGCTGCACCAAAATTATGTGCTTCATCAACAACGAGTAGTACCGGAGTTCTTACCTTACTAATCTGTTCCTGTACAAAATCATTTGTGAATGTAGCATTTGTACATACAAAGCAAAAAAAACTCTTGTCATCCCTTAGCTTCTGATCCCGCACCGCTTTAGACAAGCGGGCTTTCCAGTCTTTTTGAGGTGAGCTACTGTACCCAATTATAGGTTTCATATTGAATCGAACAATATCTTCAATCCATTGTTCAACAAGGTGCTGATAAGGGCAAACAATAATAACAGCAAGACGATCTGAAAGATCCTCCGATAGTTTTGCAATTGCGCCTAATCCAGTAAATGTCTTTCCTGTACCGGTTGCCATATCAAAAATTCCATGGTAGTTTTCACCGACCCAAGTAGAGATGGCTTCCTTTTGATAGTCGTGAAGAGTTACATCGTTCGGAATACGTGGACCTATTGAACTTGAAGAATCTTCAAAGCCTTTAGGTGCCCGATATATTTTATCAGGAAACTGTTCATTATCCACATTAAAATTAGGAGCAGACCGCTTGTATTTTTCAATCAAAGTCTTTGATATGCTAGGAAATTCAAGTACATGAATATTGGGTTCGCAATCGTTCCAGATAGAATAGAAAGCTGACTCTTTCAATTTTACTCGTTCTGCTTCATTTGCACCTCCCCAGCTTCTGAAAACATCAATTGTTTCATAGTTTATTGACATTGCTGTTGCAGACTCATTCATTGAGCCGGAAAATGCGACAATGTTACCCTCACTATCTTCGATTAGTCCCATTTTTTCATGGTACATTCCAATTCCACATTTATCTTCGGTATATGCGATGCGTATGTCCATGATGCCATCAGCAATCAGAGTAGCCAAAAGATTAAGTCTTTGCATGGAAAAGTAATCAAGGCGTTCATCAGTGATTTGGCGCAAAACCGACTTTTCAATCACGGAGTTTCTCTCCTCATAACCTTTCTGAATTGCTTCAATATCTTCATCTGAAAGATAGGGAGAAGCTACAATTTGAATTTTACCGCCCTTTGATGCCATAGTTGCGATTCCCTTTGAAATCTCAACAAGGGACGATGAAGAGAAAAAACCAACCGCTCGTTTATATGTAGTCGCCTCTTTAAGTAAAGGAAGATAGAAATCCTGAACAACATTGTCTATTAGAGACCGATATTCATTTTTTATTGGTGTATCTTGCAATCCCATATCATAACCCCCTCAAAGATTATCATCAATGTCATCAAGTGCTGCTTCTAAAGCTGCAAAATCATTAGCGTTTGTAGAATGATTTACACTAAAACGGATTGTCCCAGAAGGAAAGGTTCCTAAGAACCTGTGTGCAAGAGGGGCACAGTGAAGCCCTGTTCTGACAGCAATATTGCGCTCGCTAAAAAGCTGTCCCGAAGTATCACTGCTTATACCATCAATAGTGCAAGAAACAATTCCCACATATTTTCGAGTTGGTTCGTTTCCAATAACATTTATAAAGTCGTATTTATTGAGCAACTCAAGCAATTGCTTTCTTTTTTGCTGCTCTTCAGAATACAATGTTGATATTCCTTTTTCTTTTATCCAAGATAATGCCGCATTCAATCCGGCAATTCCTGAAATGTTCATCGTTCCTATTTCAAATCGTTCAGGGATGCTTATAGGCATATCTTGAATTGCTGACTCAAATCCAGTTCCGCCAAAAAGCACTGCGGGTAAATCTATTTGCGGATTCATAACAAAGCCGGATATACCCGTTGGTCCCAGAAGTGTTTTGTGACCTGCAAACACGGCAAAATCAAACGATTCCTGACCTACATCACATTCAATAAGTCCTGCAGTCTGCGACATATCCAAAACAGTTAGTGAATTGTACCGTTTTGCCAGTTGAAAAATTTTTTCAACTGGTGCAACAAGTCCTATCACATTGCTAGCATGGCTTACAACAACAACATCTGGCTTTTCTTTGTCAAACTGATACCTGATACGCTCCAAATCATATTCAAGACTTTTAGAAACAGAGAGTTGCCTTACAATGATTTTCCCTTGTACTTCAAAATTATGGAGTGTTCTTGTAACTGCATTATGTTCAAATGGACTAATATAAAAAGTTTTTGTTCCAGAGTATACAAGCCCCTGAAGAACGATGTTCAAGGCAATTGTCGCACTAGGCTCGAAAATAACCTGCTTAGCCGGACAACAGAGTATGTCAGTAATTTTGTTTCTGGTATCATTTACTAGCTCTTTTGCAGACAATGAAAGACCATAATTGCCTCTGCCAACACTTCCACCGGCGACCCGATAAAACTGATCCATGTATTCATATACACATTCGGGTTTTGGAAATGTGGTTGCAGCATTATCAAAATAAGCCACTGTGTGCCTCCTTAACATAGTTTTTCAAGAATATCGATTAGTATCTGGCGCTTCTCTTGTTCAGATATTGCTTGTCCCATAGCCTCCAAAGACTTTGAAATTTGGTTATGGAGTAACATCCCTCTCTTGCTTATCTCTGCTCTTTCAAAACTTTTTGTTGTCCGTTCTCCGCCTTTGCTTACAAATATGACTTGATAATCACTTGTTGAAGAAGCGGTTTTGGTTTCGCTGCTGCTCCTATATGCTTCTGCGGAAGCTTTGAATTGAGCAAGCTTTTCTACAAAGATAGTGCTTGTATTGCTATCCCAATCATCCAAACGCAGTCCTGTTACAGTTTTTGCGAGTCTAGCTATGAAAGAGCCTTCATCGTTAGTTACATTTTGGAACAAGCCGAGACACTTATCAGTGCCGTCTTGAAATAGATAGTCAAACGCTCCTTGATCAATGGAATCACACCAATCCTTAATCGCAGATGCAAGCGATACCCTTCCAACAAGTTTTTCATCTTGACGTAGTATAAATATAGCTTTAATCTTAGCTGATAGAGACTTTTTAAGCCTATCAAGAATGCTATCAAAGCAATTCTTTGCCGCCTGTATATTCTCGCTAAGTCCGGGAGTAAACTCATCATATCCAAATGTCTGCGGAAGCTTTTCAAAAAGCAAGCTGTATCCGCTTGTGCTTTGTCTAAGCAGCTTCATCATGCCAAGATAGCGCGCATCAATTTTCCTCCCGTTTGGAAGAGCCTTGCTTTCTTTCGCAAATTTAGGAAGAGAAAGCATCCAACGCTTCATGGCATTTACAATATAGTCGTATGTATTAGATGTTTTTTCTGCATCAATAACATATTCGTCAAAAATCTCAGCCATATTTGAGACAAACTCTTCCTTTTCGGAGTCCCAATCAATATAAGACAGCGTAAAGGCAGCTGGATTGGCGTTGATTTGAAGCAAAGTATCTGCTGTCATTGCAACTTGTCCGTATTTGTCTGTTATTACAACTTGCTGACGATATTCATGCATTACAGCAGCAAGGTAAATAGGTATCAATCCTTTGCGTAAACCGATGTGATATTCTGGAAGAGAGAGCATATCATATAAAATATCAAAATCAATAGATCCATTTCTTCGCGCTCTAATGATAAAATATTCAATCGTTTTCATCATGTTAGCCATCTTAGAATCTTGTGGATGGAGATTGATAACTGGTATTCCAGTTGATTCGTCCCATATGCCGGTCCGAATCAGTGTGCTTCGCATGATTGAAACCTCTTGTCCGGTACCATTTAAGCCAAGATTAGGTTCTAACTGGTTGCGCAAAAGAGCAGATACAATTTTATTTCTACTATTTCTCGCAATGCTTGTAATTTCATCACGATTTACTGCCTCGTTATTGATAACTGGTGTCATTGAAAATTCTGAATCACAAATATCTGACATGAGTTCTGTTAGTGTGGCTTTCCTATTTATATACCTTTTTACACCGTCGAAAAAGTAGTCAGACTTGTACTCCTCGGGATGCGAATAAGCAGACAAAAAAGAGTTTATAACATCCCTAAGATCTTCGTAAACGACATCGTATTCTTCAAATAGAACGGGATCATTTGAGGCTTCTTCTCTAAGAGCACAGACTGCCTCAAATTCTTGTACGATCCGCTCAATGTCAAAGAAATGTTTAGGAAGAATAAAAATCTGTCTAGAACAGCCTTTACTTGTTTTCAAAATCGTATCTCGTAAAGTAGGTATAGATTCTTCATTATGCGGAATAACTGCGAAAATCACGCCGTCTGCATTTATGTTCTCGCTTTTAATTACCCAATTCGTATCATTTGTGACTTCGTCTTCATCGACAAAGATAAATGAAAAGAAACGGGTCATTTCTCTATCGTCGTTATATCTTGATGGGTACATATAGTTGTCGAAGTTCGATGTATTGAGTGTTTCTTTTACTGCAATTTGGTTAGCATGAACTTCAACATAATCATTTATTTTGCTTCGAATATCAACTCCAGAAGTTTGCTTGAGACGAAGACAGTTATTACTTCGCTTCAGATATACCACAAATTCTTTTTCAATGAGATTGTCAATAGCACCATTAATGTCCTGCACAGAGTATGAAGCTGAATAGGCTCCAACAATCTCGTCTTTCGTTGGTTTGAGACGCTCAAACTGTGCCAAAACATAAATAAGCGAGAGTGTCTTTACAATTTTTGCCTCAAGCGATTGAGGTGGTAACGCTGACAAAATAGTACTTGTTAACACATAGTTATCGTGAATTTCCCCTCCATAAGCTTCCTTTTTGAACAACGGCTCAAAATAGTCATAGATCGCATCGGGGGTTATGAGTTCAAAGTGATTGTCATCATAGGAGTCAATAAAAGCTCTTAATGTTGAGGGACCATCTGCTGACAGAAATGTAAAAAGTGTACGCTCGTTTTGAGCTACACGCTCAGAAAGGCGTGGCAAAATAAATGTTGAAACTGGATGCAAAGGATAGCAGCCCAAGATAGCTGTTTGCAACTCTGAACTATTAGCTGAAAACAGAGGGCGATTTTTGTATCGCTTTGAAATGCTCTCAAAATCCTTCTGATTTCTTGCTTGAAATGCAGTCCATAGCGTTGGTTCTTTTTGGATTACAGAAGAAATAATCTCATAAGTCTGGGAAAAATTGTTGTTTAAGTGGATGTGTTTAAAGCGTTCTGAAACTCCACGCCATCCATCAACTTTTTGCTTTGGAAGTTTATCAATATAATTAGCAATTTCCTTATGGGAAATGAGCATTAAGTGGAGTTGAGTCACACCACTTCGATTGCATTTTTCTGCAAAATCTTGAAGCGTTTTTGTATCGCTCAAAGAAGCCTCTGTTATATTCGCTTCAAGATATTTGCTAAACTCATCGTAAACAACATATAAACCCGAATATCCATACTGTTTCAAGCTTTTTGCAACACTTTCATAGAGCTCAACAACATCAAATCCCAAAAACGGGTTAAATGTACTTCCTGCGGTAAGTGATGGATAAACGCGTTCAAAAACCTCGTAAGCAGAAATACTATAGTTCGATAGCTCTTCGATAAAAACGCTAACTGGTTTGTCAATTGCTTCGCAAAACAATTCATAGGTTTTTGGAAATTCGTTTTGCCATCTATTGATTACAGAAATAGCAGCGCGGTAATTCGTTTCAGGCATTATGCTCAAAAGATCATTATCTGAAAGGGTTCTCTGAAGTGCTAACAGAAATGCTTGAGTAAGGCTGGTATTGCTTCCCGTAATAACGACAGGCAGTATTTTTTCAGAACTATCGTAGTAATTCTGAACAACTTGAAGCAACCGAGGATTTTCTAAAATCTTTGGCATCGTCTTTTCGAACAAGGAAAGATCTTTCTTTAGAAGCATAGATAAAATCATCAAAACAATGTGCGATTTTCCTTTTCCGTATGCTCCAATCAAAATCCTTGAACGCTCTGTTGATGTTACCGCCGTGCTATCTAAAACATCAGATAATAACCGGAGTGCAGATTGTGTTGGTATAAAGTTTTTGAGTTTTCCATCGTTGTTTAGGTCGTATCCAATATTCACAGAATATTGAAACCCGGAAGCAACAGAAATCATATCACTCATTGTTTCATCTCCTGCTCACTGATGCTTTGATAGTATGTCTCCACACACTGTTGAAATGAAGTCTGGTGGAGAAGTCGAATAACATCAAGTCCTGATGTTCTATTTATTTTGATTTCACCGATTTTCTCAATTTGATAAAGAACATCCAGCAAGGTGATTGCGTCCAAATTGAACACTCGACCGATATTATTTGGCGAAGTCAAAAGCTCATTTAGACTTATTTCTTCTCTCGTCCCAGCCTGATCTGCAATAACAGCTAAGGCGACCCACGGATTGATAGATCTTGCTACTGGAACAGCTTTGCGATAAGTCCTTTTTTCTTTACTTAATACATCAATCAGTCCAAGCTCTCCAAATGGGCAATCTATATTTCCCTCTGGTGAAACACGACTTGAATTGATTTTATATCTCGGCAAGTAAGTGTTTATGATACAGGAAAAATCATCATTCAGTGACCTGATAGCAACCGAATCACTCTCATTAGACATACGGATGAAGCACTGTAGCGAAACAACAAAATCTTCACGACTAAATTCATTCATGTTAAACTCGTTAAAGAAGAAATACCATGAAGTTGCTTCTGAACGATTGCTAGCAAGACGATATTGAAGTAAATACAAGGTGCCCTTTTCTTCAATGTAGCGATCGTTGTTGAAAACACTTTCCCCAAAAGATGTAAACCGTTGTATTCTTCTGCCACTTTTTGGCTCCTCTGTTAAACCTACTGCTTGGAGCCAATAACGCAAAGCCTTTACCATATTAGCTCCAATACCCAAGACATCCATAGGGTTTTCATCTTTAGAAATAAAAACATCTCCTTTTGCATGGACATATTTCATGCCCTTGCTCAACCAGCCCTTTCGTATAAAAAATGTATCATGAGCACGAAATTTCATTGCCATGCAAACTCCTCCACTACTTACTTTGTTCTTAGATACCTATCCATCATGCAGCCACCATCAAGATACTTTGCGGTTATGCACGCTTTACAATGGACACATTTTTGAGGGTCAATATAGTACCCAAAACTGTTTATAGAAATTGCTCCCGCTTTACAAATCGATTCGCATTTCAAGCATTTTCTACACGCATTAAACTTTCTAATTTGATAGCCAACCATTCGCTGTATGTTATCATGATCTGCAACATTCATCGTCCTCACTTTAACAGAATAATCGTAACCATCCTGTGTAAATGGCTGTAAAGATATAATTGGCACATTACTTCTGCTATCGAGCACAATTACCTCGTGTAGCAGTTTCCTGCCAAGTTCGGGAGCTATGCGACCAAAGGGGACAAACATTCCAATCAATTCTTCATCAAATGGACGATTCAAGCGATATATTTTCGCATGATCCTCGGCTGTACAATTTGTAAATCTGATTTTTACATCATTAGCTGATGGCAACCCGTTTCCACCCTGACGTGCTTTCCATTTGCCCGAATCGACATACACTTCAGGATCGGGTTTGCCGATCTTCGCAGCAAAGTTAACAAGGAAGGATCTCCACTTTTTTGACCTATCCGGCATATAGATACGTGATAAGAATTGAGCACGCTGATTATTATTAGGACAACACCAACAGCCCACTCTATCATAGCCAAGGCGATATGCATCATTGAAATCTATTTTTTCAGAAAGAATATAAAGCCAAATATCAATATCCTTCCAAAAGAAGATAGGCGAGGCGACTGTTTGCTGTTTGATTTTAACCGCTTCAGCACTGTCTTCGATTCGATTATATTTGCTACGACTTACAGACTCCGCTTTTCGTATTCCGTAGAATGTTAGAATCTGTTGACTGCCATACATACTGTTTATCACGCGAGTAATCGGTCCAGTCTTGAACATAGAGCAACACCAACGCATCATACGAGATGGAGGACCAATATCCTCGCAAACATCATAAAAATCCTGCTCGTCGTTTTTGGCAATTTGGAATATAGCGTTCGGATGAGCGGCTCTAAAGCGTTCAGCGTATTCCGCGGTGCTCGGGAATTCAAGCGTTGTGTCTCCATAAATATGAACAAGGCAAGGATCACTTAATGCCTTAACAGCGAGATCGGCGGACACTGTAGAGTCTTTGCCCCCCGAAAAAGATACGACAATATTCTCAGCTGGGAACTTTGAAGAGGCTTTTTTGATAAATTGAAATGCTTCGTCCTTCAGGTACTCCAACCTGCTGTGATTTGCGAGGATGAATGTTTCGATGTGCCGATCGAAGGCATCATAACCATTCTTCGAGGAACATTCATTTAGTTTTTTGATTATAGAGTCAACATTTGCTGTTTCATAAATGCTGTTCGGCATAGATATAGCCTTTCCATTTATGTAGTATCTATTATTGTTCGCCCACACAGACTCTTCCCACAAGCTGTTAGGCTCTTTATTTAGAAGTAACTCTACTAAAAGTCGTTCTTCTGGAAATACAGGACGCAGATCAGCGGCAAGGTACTTTGTTTTTCCTCCACAAACAGGGCAGGATCCTTTATCTGCTTGTACAGCTGTATTAATTATTGGGGTATGACAGCGCTCACACCAATATACTTCAACAGGAAGATCTTCGACTGTGGTATCGCCGCAAACAGGACAAACACTTGCATTTGTTTCAATATTACACTGCTTGCACCACATACTAAATCCCCCTTTTTGCCAAATTTGAGATGTCAACACACGACTCTATGTAATATAATATCATATTCTATGTCCCATAAACTGTACTTTATTCGTCAAAAAACTCCATTATTTCATTAGGAGTGCAATCAAGAGCCCCGCAAATGCTGCCAACGACATCCGTTGTTATGTTTTCGTCTCTTGCAAGTTTCAGCATTTGATAGCGGGTTAAGTGAGCAGCTTCTTGGAGGTCTTTCTTTTTCATCTTCTTATCAATTAAGATTTTCCAAAGTTTATTATACCTGACTGCCATATTTATTCTCCTTTGGCGTGTGTTTTATCAAACTAAGATATAAATCGACTAATTTATTATATTATAGCACTATTTATTCTAACAATCAATCTTAAGTACGGGATTTTAGATAAAAATATCGAAAAGAGTCGAATCTGGAAAAATGATTTGACTTTCAACTTCCTTGCTGGTAACTCGTCAATGAATATTTGGACCATTTCGGTACTACGGAAGTAGTTTTTATTAAAAATACGCAGACATTGCTCAATTGAAGCATACCTGATTGCACGCTAAATATAGAATACCTATCTTTTAAGTTAAAAGTTTAAATAAATAAATGCTATATCAAAATCCTTTAATGATGGCGAATATAAAAAAATAGAAGAAGCTACATATTGGCTGCACTATTGACAGGCTTTATTTGTCAATGCTTAGGGATAACGAATGGCACATTATCCAATTGATTAATGGAGAAGAAATAACTTTATCCATAGAACAATTTAAAAAAATATAAAATTTATAAAATCAAATAGATGAAAAAGTTAGGTGAAAAACTTAGCTGCGATTATACTAATTATTTGTCTACATAAAAATTGAGGTTGTCTTTTGCGTGACAATCTCTTTTTTAGTTGAACAAATTATTACATTGGTCAACTATATTTTCAATTATTCTAATTTGTGAAGGAGCAAGCTGTTTCAGTTTATCAGATAGAATCAATAAATCTTTATCAATGATTTCACCTGTCAAAAGATAGTCAGCGCTCACATTTAATGCTTTTGATAGCTTTAATAAATTTTCAGGGCGCATCGCTCTTTTTCCGGACTCTGCATAGGAAACGAACTGAGGAGTTAAATCTGCTTTTTCGGCAAGTTCTTCTTGTGTCCATCCAAGTCGTTTTCTCAATTCTGTAATGCGGTTTCCAATATCCTGTAAGCAAATATCAATTTCAGCCAAGTTATTCCCTCTTCCTTGTATGTCGTTTTGTTAAATTATATCCACAAGAAGATAACTTTTTAATCGTTAGTTGTTGATTTTACTACACAATATGATATATAATAGTGGGTAGTGAAAAATAGGATTGAGAAAAATGGTAGAAATAAATAACGCTTGTTGCTTCTTTGGACATAGAGATGCTCCGTATTATATAATACCCGAAATAAAATCTAATATTGAAATTCTAATTAAAGAAAGTGGTGTAACAACTTTTTATGTAGGGAATCAAGGCAGATTTGATTCAATAGTTATTTCCGTTCTTAAAGAAATGAAAAACAAATATCCTCAGATTTCTTATTCCATAGTCCTTGCTTATCTTCCCAAAGAGAATGAGAATTATAACGAAAAAAACACCCTCTATCCATATGGAATAGAGAGTGTACCGAAACGCTTTTGTATATCGTGGAGAAATAACTGGATGATAGATAATTCACAATATGTTATATGTTATATTACCCATATAACAGGGGTGCTGCAAAATTTGTAGAAAGAGCCAGAAAAAAGAAAAGAAACATAATTAATCTTTCGTAGAGTATTTCACTTGACGAATAGAATTATGTTTCTTATTTATCTAAAATTATACAAATTGTTGCTAATTTTGTCAACCTGTTAAAGATAACTTTGTATAAAAACATCAAATTTAATCGGTTATATTTATTGAAAATCACAATAGATTTTGTAAAAAATGCATTTGTTTAATTTATTATCCGTCAAATTTCTCGTCATAAATTTTAGAAAGGAATGATATAAATGCCACGCAAAGGGGAAAACATCTATAAAAGAAAAGATGGAAGATGGGAAGGAAGATATATAAAAAGTCGTAATAATCATAATAAGAGTAAATATGGATATGTTTATGGCAAAACATATAAAGAAGTAAAGAGTAAACTTATTCTTGCAAAGTCAGATGTTTCAACTGAATTATCAAATGGTTCCAGGCAAACTGAAGTTTATAACTATTGGCTCGACAAGTGGCTAGCAAACAAAAAATCAGTAGTCAAAGAATCTACTTTTATTAGATATAGAAACCTTATTGAAAATCACATAAAACCCAATCTTGGCAAGCTGAACATAATAGAAATTAATAACCGTTGTATTCAGCAGTACATCTCAAGAAAATCAATTGATGGAAGAATAGATGGTTGTGGTGGGTTATCTCCTAAAACTCTTTATGACATAATATTAATTATTAGAGAATCGTTAAAGTACATTAACGAAACTAATGATTCTGTAAATTCTGATATAGGAAAAATAACCATAAAGAAATCAAATCACGATATGAGAGTATTAACAATATCCGAGGAAAAGAAACTTAACTCCGTCTTGTTAGATAATACAGATAGGTATAAATTAGGAATATTAATCTGTCTTTATACAGGAATAAGGATTGGTGAATTATGTGCTTTGAGATGGAAAAACATTTCAATGGACGATAAAACAATGAAAATTGAATCAACTTTACAACGACTTCAATGTGAAGATAAAGAAGCCGAAACTAAAACGAGAATAATTATTTCAGAACCTAAGACCTTTTCATCAATGCGTATTATTCCTATCCCAGACTTCTTATTTTTAATTATCCGAAGATTTAGAAGTAGTCCAAATTCATTCGTTTTAACAGGTAACGAAAATTCTTTTATTGAGCCGAGAACTATGCAAAATTATTTTAAAAAATATCTTGCATTAGGCAAAATTAGAAATGCTAATTTTCACTGTTTAAGACACACATTTGCAACAAGGTGTATCGAATCTGGATTTGACATAAAAACTCTTAGCGAAATTCTTGAACATTCGAGTGTAAAGATTACTCTTGATAAATATGTGCATATAACAATGAAATTAAAAAAAGATAATATGGATAAACTAAAATTAGCAATTTAATAGCCGTCATAGAATATGGTCAAAGATTCCAACATTTCAGTATATAAGTGAAATGTTGGAATCTTTTCGTCAAGTGAAATACTCTACGAAAAACAAGGATGGCAATAAAGTGGATGGTTCAAACGGAAGAAAAAATTATATGGGTTATTGGTACTTTTCTGATGAAGAAAAGGAGCGATTAATAAAAAAGCTTACAGATGAGCTACCAGCGTTAAGAGGTGCAGTAAAAGCATCTCAAGACGAGATAGCGAATGTTATAGGTATATCAAGGCAAACTTATTGTGCTATTGAAACAAAGAAGAGAAAGATGTCTTGGAATAATTATATGGCTCTTATTTTGTTTTTTGACTATAATCCAAATTCTCACTACACCATAAGACAATTAGATGCTTTTCCATATAAGCTTGATGAATGTTGGTTAACAGGAAAAATGGATCAGGCAAATGAGGCGAATTTATGAGTTCGGCAAGTATACAAAAAGATTTGCAAATATTTCAGGCATCTGTTAAGAAATTAAGCTCAGGAGTAGGAAAAGCATCATCAATTTGGAATGATTCAAAGTTTTCAGAGTTAAGCGCATCTGTTAGTCAAGTCGCAGCACAGTCAAAACAAGTAATGGTGACTGGAGAACGCCTTTGTTCATCCATAGACAAATTTGACAGAGTGGCTAACGAAAAATATTAGGAGTTTTTTGAATGATTGATATAACAACAGAAGCATTGAAAAGTGTCAAGAAAGCATTAACTGAATTTCAAACTGATATTGACGGTATTTCTGCAAGGAGCCAAAATAGTGCCAATGATATTTTAGGTTCTTGTAAGGATGCTGTGAATTCAGCAAAGAGTGATGTTGCAGAATCCGAAACAAAAATTAGTCGCTTGACAAGCAAGCTTGAGGAACTTGAAAGTAAAATAAATCAGTATTGTGAAGAGATTGACTCACTAAACAATAGAATTCCCAAAATTGAGCGAAGTATTAATTCTTTAGAAATGGAAATATCGGATTTGAATTCTCAATTATCTGCTTTATATTCACAGTTATCTAATTGTGATGATGAAGATTTGAGAGAACAAATTCAAGAGCAAATTAACGCTTGCCAAAATCAGTTAAATCGTTGCTATTCCGAAAAAGAAGATTTTGAAAACGAGCTTAGAAACATAGATAATAAAAAAAATCAGTTACAGCAGCAGCTTAATTCTGCTAAATCTGAAAAAGCATCCGTAGAATCAGAATTATCAAAAGAAAAAAACAGGTGCAATAAATTAAAGAATAAACTTGACAGATTAAAGACTGCATTTAGTCGGGTTGAATCGGATATGAGTGCGTATGTATCAGCAACAAAACATTTTGAAACGGCATCCAGCGATAGCACACAGTCAAATTTATCTTCTGTTGATTTGTGCATATCAAGCATAGAAGACTATTTGTCTGTTTTGCTGTGATTGTTAATAAACAAATTATTATTTTTATAAAAACAAGGAGGCTAAAGTATGTCAAGTGGTGTTTCAGTTGAAAGTGCTGCTATCCAAGGAGGTATAGGATGTTGTAAAACAGCTATTTAAGAACTTCAAACAGCTTCAAAAAGCCTGCAAAGCAGCTACCAAAAAGCTGGTTCAGGCGGTTGGAAAGATCAAAAGTATGCGGCACTCGGAGGAATCGTGGAAGAGTGTTGCAGCGCTCTTACCAAACCAATTAGTGATTTGCAGGATTGTATGAGCAGTCTTAATGATTTACTTAAGGCAGTCAGTGAATATGAAGATGTTAGTTTATAATACGGAGGCAATGATATGGCAGTTAAAGCTTCTCCTGAAGCAATCAGGGAAATGAAAAGGGATATTTCTAAAACTATTCAGGATATAGAAAGAATCAGTAGCGGAATAAGATCAGGAATGTCAGCAACATCAAATTGGGATGATGCTCAGGCGGCACAGTTTAATATGTTAATGCAACAAATTGCAAGATTAACTTCAACACCTATTGATACGCTAAATGCAGCACTTCCAAAACTTGAAAAATTAGCTCAGTCTTTAGATCAATATAATAAAGTCAAATTTTAATTTTAGGAGGATGAACAATGGCTTTTTGTATTAAGTGCGGTAATCAGATTCCTGATGATTCCGCTTTTTGCACATCCTGTGGACAACCAACAGGCTCAAATCAAAAGGAGCAAGTAAACAATGCAGCTCCAACTTTTAACCCACCTGCAAATAATAATTCAAATGCTCCCACATTTACTCCACCGACAGAAAATAAATCGGCGCCAACATTTACACCACCAGCACAAACATTTACACCACCACAGCATAGGCACAATGGATCTTGTTGCTATTATCATAGTAATGACGCTGCTGTTGCGAGATGTGCAAGATGTGGAAAGAACTTATGTAAAGACTGCTTTGACTCGTACGGTGTTTCAAGCGGACAGTATGCAGGTGAAGCTCTGTGCTATGATTGTACTCAGGAACTTGTTGCAGATAATGTTGCTCAGTTAACCAAAAACAAAAATAAGATTAAACGGCAATTTATTGTATCGCTTATTGGTATAGCTATTGGCTTTATTTTTGGAATCTGCACAGGAGCAAGTGGCGGCTTTGGAACAGCAGTTGTAACCGGCATCATCGGTGCTGCAATTGGAGGAGTATTCCTTAGTGCAATGAAAATATTCTTCTCAATGGTATGGGAAGTTATTAAAATTGCATTTTCCGGTCAATTTGGTATATTAACTATCTTCTCTATAATATTTAATATTATTGTACTTATTTTTAAATGTTTATTTACAACGATATCTAACACAATTTATTATATAAGCTATTTGAGAAAAACTTCCGGATTTATTGAATCCGACCAGGCGGCTCTACAGCAAATGAAAGATTATATGGAATACACTATGGTTCGTAATCAGAACAAGGGTGTTGATATAGAAACTCTTTTACAGCAAAACAGTCAGCTTGCAGATAACTCAGTTGCTCAGATGGCAAGAACACAATCAGAAGAACAAATTGAGGCTTCAATGAGAAATTGTGTAGCTACAATTAACGAGAATGGTGAAATCATTAGAAGCTTTAGAGATGCAGCTTAATTTTATAATTAAAGGAGGATAAAAACTATGGATAATAATGATGCAGTTGCAGCAAGAAGAAGAGCATTAGCAGAAGCACTTCGTACAGGTGAACCTGTTGTTGTTACATCAACAGGAGAAGTAGAAAAGAAAGATGATGCCACAGATCAAGGTTTATCCGGTATACAGGTTCCTGATGGCAAGTTGGCATAAGGAGGATAAAAATGGCTTATTATTGGTATCAGAGCGATCCACAGTTATACCAAATGGAAGTGGCAGCAATGAATAAATTCTTTCCGTCGTTTACAATTAATCAACTTCAGGACGGTTCAGGAAGATTGTATTGGAGAGGTAAAGTACAGCCAACGGGTCCAGGGGGAATGGTGTGGGATATTATGCTTATATATAAAAACAACCATCCGCATGTAACCAGTAGTGTGGACTATGGCGGTACGGTGCAAATTTTACCTTTAAATCCAAGGCTAAAAGATCTCGCTGAAAGAGTTATGCCCTCAATTCGTGCACAGTATAACGACAATTGGGATGTCATCCAAGCAAAAGGTTTACAAATGGGATTGCCGCATGTTTACCATGAACAATTTGGTAGAAATGACGAATATTTTATTTGTACAGCAGATCCAAGATATTTCAAGGGCGATATATCTCAGTCAACCTCTGCAGCTTCGGCATTAAGTTGGGCGTGTAAATGGATAATATTGTGCGAGATGTGGTTAAATGGTGAAATCAGTGACGATGTTGCTGTTGAGGGAAATTACTAATTCTGTCTGTCTCACTCAAACTCTCTTGCTCATATGAGAGAGTTTGAGTGTTTTTTGATTTGGAGGTTTAAGCAATATGAAAGTGTTTTTCTCGGATAGAGCTTTTGCTTCTGTGTTAGCAGAAACTACGGAAAAAATAAAAACAGAAACAGGCGGACTTTTTCTTGGAAAAGTTAAAGATGATTCCTGGTACATAGTTGAAGCAATTGATCCAGGTCCAAAATCTGTTTTTGAAGTAGCTTATTTTGAATATGATAAAAAATATACTCAACATTTAATTAATAAGATTGCTAATTTATATGAAGAAAAGTTAGAGCTAATTGGATTATGGCACAGACATCCAGGTTCTTTTGACCAATTTTCATCTACTGATGATGGTACAAATGCAAAATATGCTGCGATGCGTAAGGAAGGAGCAATTTCAGGATTAGTTAATATTGATCCTAATTTCCGTTTCGCGATGTATCATGTTGCATCTCCTTGTATGTATCGAAAAATCCCTTATGAGGTTGGGGACAATTTTATTCCTGATGAATTACTGCAATTTAAAACACCTAACAGGTTTTATGAATTAATGCAAGCTCGTCTTACAGGAACATCACAGCGTAGAAATTCAGGCGCTGATTATAAAGTATCTGTAAGTCTTGAATCGTTTATGAAGTTTATTTTGCCGTATATAGATGCTGAATGTGAAGAAGTGGCTACGGATAATATAGTATGCGATGAAACAGCACAAAAACAATTAACTGAAAGTATCATTGAGGATTTGTCGTTTATGGTAGATAAAATTGGAATTCAGGTTTCTGTTTCAATAAAAGATCAGTTTTTGATTGTATTTCAGGAAGCTGTTGATAAGACGACGAAGATATACTTCACCTATTCAGACAAAACTAAGCAAGTGATTTTTTCCTATAGCGATAAATGTTATATATATACAAACGGATTGTTTAAACAGGCTAGTCTGAAAGCAACAGCAGACAAAGATAAACAGGAATCCCAAAAAGAAGAAACAAGAAAGCAATCAGGAATTTTTAATTCCGTTAAAAAGATAATACCTTTTATAAAGAATGAGGAATAATTATGGACATAAAAATACCAAAGAACTTTTTTGGAGAAGAAATTGAATTAACTGTTTTTATTTCTGAAGCACAGCTTCAAAATAAAAACGCCGGTAAAATCTACGGTAAATATTTTGAAGATACAGGTATATTCAATATATATCCGGATGAATTGGCAATGAAAGGCGATTTACTCGGAGAAATTTTACCAGAAGATAGCGAGCCTGTAAAAGACGGTTTTTGCGGCATAATTACAGATAAAGGCATTGATTTTTACTGGAAAGCTAAAAAAATAAACACCGAATCATACAGCTTATATCAAAATATTTTTTCAAGGAACAAGGGAATCCTCGAAACAGATATAATGAACAAAAAATGTGCTGTTATTCTCGGGTGCGGATCAGTAGGAAGTTTAGTTGCTATGGAATTGGCCAGATCAGGCGTTGGACACTTTGTTCTTGTTGACGCCGATACTTTGGAATATCACAATTTATGCCGCCATCAGTGCGGAATAGAAGATGTAGGCGATTTGAAGGTAAATGCACTTAAGCGCAAATTGATAAATATTAACCCAAGTGTTGATGTAAAAGTATTCGGCGGAATTATTCAGAATATTCCAAAAGAGATACTTGATGAAATGTGTGTTCCAAAAGAAACTATTTTTGTAGGCTGTGCCGATAACCGAACAGCAGACGTATATTCAAATAAAATTGCTATTTATTATGACGCCGCTTTTCTCTCTATTGGCTTTTGGGAAAGAGCTTATGCGGGTGAGATATTTTATCATATTCCTAATAAAGGTATGCCTTGTTATCATTGTGCACTGGGCGATGGTGGAAATTTGTCAGGCAGAGTAGAAGCTAACCATCATGTTTACTCCAATCAGGAAAATATAGAGGGCATTAAGTTTGAACCTGGTATTTCTGTGGATATCAACTTCATAACAAGTATCGGTATAAAACTTATTTTAGACATTCTCAGCTCCACGAATGAAAGCTATACTCCTCGATTACTGAATAATCTCAAACAATATACATTAGTTTGTAATACTAACAATCCTGAGATCGGTGGAGAAATGGTAGAAATATTTAGCTATCCGTTACAGGTAACAACTTCTTTGGTTGTCGGCTTTAGTAAAGAGTGCAATGGACAATGCAAATATGAATTAGAGGATAAGTAAGAGAACATATTTCTGGAGAAAGGAAAATTCAAATGAAAGCTATTGCACAAAATGAGATAATTGCGTTGATTTCAGATATAAACGCTTTTGCTGATACAGCAGAGAATCTTATAAATTCTACTCAAGCTAAATATGAGAAGGATAAGAGAATTATTCTCAATACTCATAATTCAACTCTCTCGAGTTTAGATAAATCCTATAAGGATAATTGTGCAGCGGTAAATAATAAATCTAATAAAACAATCCGTGATGCGAGAAAAATCTTAACAGAGATTGATAAATTAGATGAAAAGTTATCGGGTGTAGATAAATATTATGTAAAAACAAAAAAGAAGAAACTGGAATTGCTTTCTGATACAACAAGTGATACTTATGCAGAAGCAACGGATTATTTTGGAACACTCGATAAAATTAAGCAAGATTTCAATGCTTTGTACAAGAAGTATTCAGAAGATATTTTGCCAGGACTTATTAATGGGCTTAATTATCTTTTCTCCAGCAAACGAAAGAAAGATTATGAAGAACTAATTATATTAAAAAATACGGTAGCTGCTTTTGTAAAAGAAATTGAGGAGGCACTGCCTCCTATTACTAAAGAAAATCTTGCTGCTTTAAAAGAGAGTTACTTTACACAAAAGGGCGCTATACCCGAAAGGCAAAATCGGGAGTTTGCAGATTTTGAAACCAAGCACAATGCTACATTAGATATGGTTGCGGATAAAATCTGTTCTGATCTTGATGAAATTCTTCCGGATGAGTTTGTTGAATATCTTTATGCAATTATGCGAAATTACTCTGTAAATGTATTTAAGGTTAATCCTACAACTGAATTGCAGGACGAAGTTCTTAATATGACTTATTTGGATTACCCTGTTGATTTTCTTGTGGAATCCAGAATAGTTGCTTCTATAATAAAAGAGAAGTGTTCATCCCTGCTTGTTGATGGCAATATAAGATTTTCTGTTATTATGTCAACCACTGATGCTCCGGTATGGCTTATTGAAACTGATAACAGCAATGCTACAGCAGTACAGGAGTTCATCCATTCAATTATGTTTGGAATTTTATCCGCTTGCCCTGTAGCACGATTAACATACAAGGTTGTTGATCCTGAAAATCGTGGCAACAGTATTTCTCCGTTTTTTGACGCCAAGAAAAAATTACCCGATTTGTTCGGAGAAAAAATAATTATCAATAGAGATGATGTTGCCGCTGAGATTAGTAAGCTCAATGAAAAAATAGAAAACATATTGCAAAACAAGCTTGGAAATCAATACGACAGTATTTTTGACTACGCAAAAGATAATTCCAAATATTTTGTTAACGCCGAGCTACTGCTATTGTTTGATTTTCCTAAAGGCTTTGATGAAAGAACGGTTGCTGAACTAAGGAACATCATAAGAAACGGTAGTAAGTGTGGAATATATACTATTATTTCTTATGTATCAAACAGGGAATCAACTATATCGCAAGAGTATCAACAAAATTTACAGTCTATATTAAGCCTTTCTACTGTTATTCAGCAGAACAATACCAGTTTCAATTATAGAGGACTTCCGCTTGTTTATTATCAAATGCCTGAGAAAAATGAATTTGCAAAATTCTTTAGTAAATATATGTTGATTTTTGAAGGCATTAAAAATCGTGGCATCGCTTTTTCTCCGTTAATTAAGAAGCTGGTTGATGCTGAGGATTCTCTTGACCTCGACGAACACATTAATTATGTTGTTTCAATGATGAAAAACTACGAACGAGATTATGCAAGTGTCCCTGAAACTACGGCGGTATTTCCGTCACTTGTGACTTTAGGCAATGTATTATACCCTGCTGATATTTTTTCTGACAGTATCGGATTTCAGCGGATAACAGAAACATTTGGTGTTAAGCATAACTGTGGAACAGAAAGCAACGAATATGTTGAATTGCCTTTAACGTTTGATTTGGGTAGTTCTTTCAATCTACTGTTAAACTGTCCTGAGTTTACTAATAAAAATATTTTAAGGTTTACTCACCATGTTATATGGAGTTTCCTGTCGTTTATGCCTGTAACAAAGGTAAATGTTTGTGTTTTTGACAGTGAACAAAGAGGAAACAGTATTATTCCTTTCCTTGAATTTAGAAAGAAATCCCCAGATACATTTGACCAGAAAATTTATACTAACCAAGAAGCTATGTGTGACAAATTAAGAAAAATTAACTCACAGATAGATGAATTTATACAGGATAAGCTCGGAAACAGATACTCGGATATTCTTGACTATAATTTAAATACACCTAATCGGGCAGAACCTGTTACGCTTTTAGTATTATATGACTTCCCGAGTGGTATGGACGGCAGAAACATTGACTTGCTAACTAATATTCTGCGCAACGGAAATAAATGCGGTGTGTACACAATCATTTGCTATAATCCTAACATTAATTTTTCAAGATACGAGAGTATTGATGAAAGGATTGAGCAAATATCTAAGTATTGTGCGACTATAGAGTTTAAAGAAAACAATTACTGCTTACTTCCTTACAATTTACAAATCAGCATTCCTGACGAATTATCCATATCTGATACGGATAATTTCATTTCAGAATATGTTGAAAAAAGCGAGATAATTAAAAAGCAAGGCTTATCATTCAAAGATATTATTTCTAAGGATTTATTCTCGTTTGATTCATCTAAGTCTATGAAAATACCTGTTGGTATCGGCGACGGTGACAGTATAGTAAGCATCACTATTGGTGAAGGCTCATCTCATCATGGATTAATTGCCGGTGCAACAGGCTCAGGTAAATCAACGCTTTTACATACTTTGATAATGAGTAGTATGCTCCATTATAGTCCCGATCAACTGCATTTGTATTTGATGGACTTTAAGAGTGGTACAGAGTTTAAAATATATGAATCCGTAAAGCTCCCGCATATCCAACTGTTGGCTCTCGATGCAATGCAGGAATTCGGAGAAAGCATATTAGAAAACCTTGTCGCTGAGATGGAACATCGAGGCTCATTATTTAAGGAAGCCGGACAGACAAGTTTAAAAGGATATAAAGCTGCCACAGGTAAACCCTTGCCAAGAATTCTTGTTATTATGGATGAATTCCAAATTCTGTTTAACGATTCTTCAAACAGAAAAGTTGCGATGAACTGTGCTGAATTAACAAAACGAATCGTAACTGAAGGTCGTGCATTCGGAATTCACTTGCTTATGGCAACGCAGTCTACAAAGGTTATATCTGATTTAACTTTGTCACACGGTACGATTGAGCAAATGCGTATTCGTATAGGTTTGAAATGCGGTGAGAATGATGCAAGGTATTTGTTCTCTGACCAAAATGATACAAAAGCCCTAGCTATGATGAAGGGACCAATAGGAACTGCTGTTATGAATCTGGACTATACCGAACAGCCTAACATTGGTTTTAGAGCAGCATACTGTGATGAAAATACTCAGAAAGAATACTTAAACCTTATAAGTGAAACGTATGCTGACAGACCATCTACGCTTCAAACATTTGAAGGCAGCAGGACAACAAATCTTCTTGATTATTTTAGAAGCAAAAATATTAGTAAAACAGACACGCTGCCTGTTCAGATCCATTTGGGAACCCTTATTAAAGTTGCTCCGCCGTTTGCAATTAGCATTGATAAGAAGAAAAAACATAATCTTCTTATTTGTGGTTCTAACGAAAGAATGGCAAATACGGTTTCAAACGATTACATCATTTCAGCATTACTTAACACAAATTCAATGGTTTATTGTATTGATGGAGATAAACTTGTTGGAGATGATGAATCCTCTGACTTTTACAGTGTAATGAGTAGTGCAACCTCAAGATTTAAGGTTGCCGAAGACAGATCTGATATCATCAAGTTTATTAACGAGATATTTAAGAGTTATCAGCTGTGGAAAAAGCACAACGTGGATCAGGTCATATTTGTAGTAATAAAAAATTTACAGTTTCTTGACATTGTCAAATCAATGCTAAAAGGAGAATTTGTGGACGAAAATGAGTTTTTAGATGAAGAACCGGACGAGCCACCTGCGACAGATTCAGCTAATCCGTTTGCAGCAGTAACGAGTTTCTTTGAGAATAAAGAAAGCGGTGGTGATAATTCAAATGTCGGAGAAAAGCTATTGAAGTTAATCTCTGATGGTTCAGGTTTTGGTATTCATTTTGTTGTGACATCACTTGAATACCAGACGGTCAGAGAGTGTATGTACTATGGTGAAAATGTACTTACCAAATTTCCTGAAAGGGTTATCTTCTCTCTGGGCTCAAATGATGCGGATAACCTGATAGAAAATGTTTCTGTTTCTGGATTAAGAGATAATACAGTTTACTTCACGGACGGTGTTAAAAACACCTTCCAAATGAAACCGTACATCACTCCAGAGGCAGGCAAATTGATGGACTTGTTTAAGTAAATACTCTTGCCTATACATAGGGAGTTTCCCCCTTTCTATATATAGGCTTACCACTGAGGAAGGGGCTAAAGTTATGATATGTAAAAATTGTGGAAAAGAAATTAAAGATACCGCTAAATTTTGCGGTTATTGTGGCTCAATTAATGAGCCGTTATGCAACAATCAAGTAACACTAAACAATGAAGATATGAACTACACGCCCTATTGGATGCCGCAAGAGGGAAAAAGCACTATAACACCATCTAATGGTGGCAATAATATGGGTTACACTCCTTCGTGGATGACACAAGAGGTTAAGATTCCCACCAATACCGTTGTTACCTCAAAATAAGTTGACTTGAGAACAGAAATCAAGCAAAATGCAAAACTCTTTGCTTTGCCTTGCATTTATTTAGTTTGGCAGATAATAAGACAGTTTATCATAAATCCTATTATCTTTAGATTAGACGATTACAATATGATTAACGTATATTTCTACATTACTGTCGTTCTAGGACGTGTTTTATTTGGTATAGCAATCGGTGGATTAGTAATTTCAATTAAGCAATGCTCTAAAAATTTCAAATGGGTATATATTATTCCTATTTGTTTGATTGATGTCTATTGGGTAGTAAATAGTCTTGGTTATATGGAAAGTTTGATAAGTTGTATTTTTGAATTTTCAGAAGTTTTTGTAGCCATCGCTATTGCGATAGCAATGCAAAATACTTCATTGGGGAAAGAAAATACAACTAAATCGTTTGCGATTATCGCATCGGTTGTGGCAGGTGTTGCTACATTAGTATATCCGTTCATATATTCCTTGCTTTTAAACCTTATCTTTGGCGGATATTCTTCTTATGGACTTTGGAATATTATCATTGGCGTTGCTAATATTGCCGGAGCTGCAATAGTGCCCGCTATATTTTCTAAAACAATCAATAATAGCGATAGCAAGAAAGCATAGGGGTATATGTGCTATGGAAATGGTCAGTTTATTACTTACGGTTTTTGGTTTAATAATTTGCTTTGGTGGAATCTACATTAGAAAATTCTGCTCGTCTATTATGGGTTTTATTGGGGGTGCATTTTTATCCGTTATCCTCATTGTGGTAACCACCGAGTCTAGTTGGTCAATAAATAGAGAAGAATCGTTAGTGTGGATATTGCTTGGGGCAATAGTCCTTGCGATTTTCTCTGCAATATATGAAAAGGCATGTGCCTTTATCAATAGCTTTGTACCAACATTCTTTATAGTATGTGTATTGTTGCTATTCAATATCTTATTTAACAAAGATCTTGAAATGCCAGCAGTTGTTGTTATTGCGTTGTTTATTGCCTCGATTTCAGGATTTATAAGCTACAAGATATACGAACATCGCCTTTATGATAGAAACCGCTTTTACAGGTGCTTTTATCGCTTCTTTGGGCATATACGGTTTTGCAGAAGGTGCAAATGATGTTGGCAATTTAGTTTTCGGTGCAATAAAAGATGACGAAATCATCGGATACATATTGCTCGGAACAGTTGTACTTGGAATGATAGGCTTTTGTATTCAATGGTACAGATTTAAGACCAATAAATCGACGAAACCTCAAAAAGAGGATAACTGCCCTGAAAATTGGGTATGCGATTGCGGAAAGGTAAATTCTTCAGCATTTGCTTTTTGTGAAGATTGTGGAAAGAGCCGTAGTTCTGACAACAATGTTATTGTGCAAATTCAAGGTTGGATTTGTAAGTGTGGCAACTACAATGATGACGATATGTTATTCTGTTCGGAATGTGGAAAAAGCAAATTACAACAAGAATTTGTTCAATGGCCTTGTGCTAAATGTGGGGCATTAAATGAGCAAGATATGTCGTTTTGTTCTGAATGCGGAGAACCGAAAAATTTTGTTAAACATCAGGAAAATTCTAACTAATAAGGAGATTCGTTGTGAGTGATGTAAATGTCAATTTAGGCGAATTGTTACAAGCGTCAAATAGCATAAAAACGGCTATTGGAAGTATCGAATCGACTAAAAGCTCGATTTCAAGAAAATATCAACAACTAAGTAATGAGTGGAAAGATAAAAAATATAAAGAACTTGGTGAAATAATCCAGGAATGTAACAGGGCACTCAATAGTATTTTAAAAACTTTGCTTCAAGGGGAAAAATATTTAGCTTTGCTTGTTAAAAGTCTTCAGGAATACGAGAATACAAATTTTAGTGCTAATGGTATCAGTGCTAATAATGGAACAAGCGATTCTAATTATAGTTCAACAGGACTAAACCATACTAATCAAACTAGTGAGAACTATGTTCTAAATGGTAGAAATGTCACAGTCTTTGATCATCCGTTTGCTGAAAATTCAGGTAGAATTTGTAATCAGGGAAGTGCATATCCAACAGGACCACAGCAAACTTGTGGCTGTTGTGCGTGCGCCACCATTATAAACAAGGCTGGTGGAACAGCAAATGAGCATAATATGGTAGCGTATGCTTGGAATAATCAATACTGTGATAATGAGGGACGTACGACACCCCAGAATTGGGCGAGTATCTTAAATGGAAATAATGTTAGTGCTTCTGTTACAAATGGAACGTCTTTACCAAACTTAGCGTCATATGTCGAACATGGACGAGGTGTAATTATTGGAGTTGATGCAAGAGCGTATGCTCCTGATATGTATCAAAGTCACGGAGGACACGCTATGGTACTTGAAAGCGTAATACGGGATAGTGATACTGGTGAAATATTAGAATATGTAGTAGCTGATTCAAATGGAACAAATTCACAAAATGCATCCCGGCGAGTATCAGCTTCTCGTTTGGAAAGAGCGTTTGAGAGATTTGGAAGTATGTCCGTTTGTACAGATAGGATTATTTGGTGAGGTGGGTTTATGAGTTTTAATAATAGATTTAGCAATTTGTTTACTACAATTGAAATAGAATTAGCGCATTCTTTACCTATTACCAACGGAAGTAAGGAAATAATGTTTTTTTATGAAGAAAATGAAAGTGACAACGGAAAAGCTGTATTGGGCGAAGTAAAATATGTAGCATATCGGGATATAAAAAACGGAGAATTATCAAAGGTGTTGGCAAATGAAGTGATACCAAGCAACATTTTAGAGAATATAAATGGCATTGTTATATCTAGAAATGTACCTATTGAAGAAGAATTGGATAAAGAAGATAGATATTTTGAAATATACGAGAAAGTATTTGCTGATATATCTCAGGGGAAAAAAGATAAACGCACAATTACCGAATTATATCAGGTGTTAAAAGATTTGATAAATTGTCAGGAAATTATGAGTATATACAATTATTTGTTTGATGGATTCTTATTTCAGGAAGGAGTATAAAATGGAGAATAATATAATATCTGACTTCAGTTTTCCTCTTAAGACTAATGTTAGGAGATGTCCTAATTGTGGCATAGAAGTTGGTGATTGGGATTTCTGTAATAAATGCGGTACCAATCTAAAAGCTGATATTGTGCCTGAACTTGTGCCGCCTGATCCCACCACCCTTGAACCAATATCAAATGAAAATCTTCAAGATGATAATATAGTTGTTTTAACTGATGAGGAAGGTAATGAAGTTGCTTTTGAATTTCTTGATTTGATACAGTACAGAGATAAAGAATATGTAGTTTTATTACCAAATACAGATGAAGCCGATGAGGTTGTTATACTACAGCTGGAATATGCTGATGATGAAACAGAAAGTTATCTTAACGTGGATAACGAATATACTTTGCAGGCTGTATTTGAAATGTTTAAACAAAGAGCAAAAGATGATTTTGATTTCGTAGACTGAACCAATATAGACAGGAGGATTCTATGGATATATGGCATCGTTTAGGGAGAGTTTTTCGTATTTCTAATTTGGGAACACTTATTTTTTTCTTGCTGAATATTAGCCTGCTCTTACTTGTTTTTTGCCCTTATGGGATTACAATCGAAAATGCAGCACCGTTAGTAATTATATATGTTTTTACAGTTCTACTTAGTCTTTCACCGGTTGGAGAATGGTTTTTAGCGGCTATAGCTGGTGCAAGGGAAATAAAACGCAAAGATATAAAGATTAGATTAATTCCTTTATTGGAAGTGGTTTTTGAAGAAGCAAAATTAAAAGTTCCTTCGATGGTGAGTTCCATACATCTGAAAATTATACACGACCAATCACCCAATGCTTTTGCAATGGGAAGAAGAACCGTTTGTGTTACTGATGGTTTATTAAATTTGAACGATGAAGAAATAATGGCGGTGTTTGCTCACGAATTAGGACATTTGGCTTACCACCATAGTTCTATTCAGTTGCTAATTGGAGGAGGAAATCTTTTTATATCTGGTTGCTTGCTTTTAATAAAGCTCATCTGTTGGATGATTACTGCCATCTTTACTTTATTTGCTATAGGAACTCGTAGAATAGGACGTGGACTTTTAATTACGACTATTGGAAGTTTATCAAGTATATCAATATGGCTGTGGACTAGTTTTTGTATGCTTTTTTTAATGTGGTCAATGCGACAAAATGAATATGTTGCGGACGAGTTTGCTTATAAGTTGGGTTATGGCAATATTTTGGCAAGTGTTCTTGACCGACAAATGTGTTCGGCTCCTGAGAATGGTTTATTGAAAGCTCTATATTCTACACATCCGCATAGCGATGATAGAATAGCAAGATTGCAAAATTTAGGAGCTACTTACTCACGATATTAAGAGATTATTTATTAATTATGGGAGAGTGATTTCAATGAGGATGTGTCCGAAATGTGGAAATGAAGTAATTGGAGATTGGACATTCTGCAATAAATGCGGAACAAAGTTAGAGGATACACCAGTGCCTGCTCATATAGTAGAAAACGCCAATCAGAATGATATATCGGAAACTGAGCAAGCGTCCATTGGAGATATTTCAAATAATGATGTTATTAAAAAGTGTCTAAAGTGCGGAAGTGAAATAGTTGGAGATTGGACTTTTTGTAACAAATGCGGTGCAAATATCGAAGAAAATGCAACCGTTAAAACACCTATGTCATTTGTTAATTCAGCACATAACGGAAAAAATATACTTGAACAGATAAATAATAACTCATTTGACCCCGAGATAACGATTGATGAGTCTTCCACTGAATTAGAGCAACCGTATTCTTATAATACTCCAAATAATTTTAATAAACCTAATTATTCCACCTCATCTGCTGTAATAAAAAATAATACTGAGAACAAGAAAAGCAAGTCCAAGTCTGCAAAGCCTATTGTTATTGTGTCGTCTATACTTGGAGTTTTGCTAATCTCCGTTATTATTTTAGTTGTCGCTGTATCAAATAATAAGCCTAAAAACATAGAGTATATTCCGAGTGCAGGAAATAAAGTGCAGCATTATGACGATGAATATGATTCAAATTCAGACGTTGTTATTGATAAAATTTCAATGCCAGCTTGTGAAAACAAGAGCCTTTCAGCTGTAAAAGCACAATTGGAAGAATTAGGTATTTCAGTAACGGAGGAATACGAATTTAACAACGATGTTGCCAAGAACTATATTATTTCTCAAAGTATATCCAAAGGGTCAGAAATCTCAGTTGGGTCAAGTGTGCTGTTAGTTGTATCGAAAGGCTCCGATGAGTGCCCATATGATTATGAGCAAAAATTAACTGTAACTGCTTCTAAAGATTCATCATATGGAGATGCAGTGTTGTATGAGTGGGAAAATGGCGACTGGTCAATAATAGCTTCTTACAATGCAACCGTAGGATCAAATGGAATAGGAACGGCACGTGAGGGCGTTTCAAATTCACCGGAAGGGATACATAAACTTGGCGTAGTTCTCAGTGCTTATGATGTTTCTACTAATTTAGATGTATATAAGGCAACAAGCAAAACAGGAGTTGTATATGATGAAAACTCTCAATATTATAATCAAATAATGGAACAAAGCGAAGTTCCCTCTGATGTGAAATTTGATCGTATAGGACAGGAATTAACCGATGGAACTACATACGCTACCATATATATAGAACATAACGGCAATGGATTTTCCTCTGATAATGTAAGACCTGGATATGGTTCTGCAATCGGACTAAGAGGACAAAACGGTTCGCTATCTCCCACATACGGAGATGTTGATATATCTGCAAACGATATGAAAGACTTACTTTCAAAATTAGATGCAGATAAAAACCCGGTGATTGAAATAAAGACGAAGTAACAGTTATGAAAAAGAGAAGTTTTGTAATAGGTATTTCAGCAATAGTTTGCTTGGTAATTATAATTGTTTTAATTGCTTTTGTTATACCTCGTATTTCTAATTTTACATCCCAAGAAGAATCTATAGCATGGGAAATAAAAGGACAAGCAACTACGGATAAGATTACTTCTGACAGCCCTGAAATGAGTGTAAGCTCTAAAAACAAAATAGCAGAAACTGAATTACAAACTGAATCTCAAACCATATATGAAACTATTCCTGAAATCAAAGCACCTGTAACTTTGATAAATTTACTTATGAAGAATAGTAATACCATTGATGAACTAAGCAGTCTTGGTTGCAGTCAGTTGATTACTGTTTCTTCAAACGGCTCAAACGCACAAATTGATTTTTATAAGTTTGAGAATTATGAATGGACTATTGATGAGAATATGTCTTGTTTAGGATTTGTTGGAGTAAACGGTATTACCGAAGATATGCACGAAGGCAGCAATGCTGCTCCGAAGGGATTATATCCCATTGGTGATGCTTTCTATATATATAATGCGCCAAGTACAGGTTTGACTACATTTGAGGTAACAAATGATACATATTGGGTAGATGATCCTAATTCGGTTTATTACAATATGCGTGTGGAAGGGACAGAAAACAAGGATTGGAATTCAGCAGAGCATATGATTGATTATTCAACGGCATATGAGTATGGATTTGTAATTGATTATAATACAGATGCTGTATATAACGCTGGATCTGCTATTTTCTTTCATATTAGCTATACCCCAACAGCTGGCTGCATTGGAACAGACAGAGATAGTGTCCTTAAATATTTATCTAAATTACAATCTTCTTCAAACCCATATATATTAATAGTTTAAATAGTAAAAGCAGTGACAAACTATGTAAAAAGCCATAACATATTTTTTGCATTGGCTGTAAAAGTGATGTTAATGGTTATGAATGTCATACTTGCAAATAAACTTATGAGGTTGTCCTTTTGTGTCAACCTCTATTTTTTGGAAAACAATTAGTCATGTGTGTTACACAATATAAAGGTATATATGTATGACTGGCTGAATTACTACAGAAAAAGCACTAAAGAGTATTAGAACGGATGACTGTAAAGAATACGAATATATGTCTGGAAGTAGAAAAATAAGCTGGAAGCAATGGCAAAAAGCCTCAAAGAGCAGAGTAACACTCATCGCCCGTCAGGTGTTATTGTTGTTATCACACCCACCATTCAAGCATTGCTTCCTTTCCGTTTGTAAGGTTGGTATGTGGTTAATGAGTTTGTCTCTAAAATACTCTATTATAGGCTAATTGAATTTATCAGGATGCAGAATTGTTCTCAATTATGATTAATTTTAAAAATATACAGTATTATGAAAACAAAATTGCATTACAAAAATCAAATCCATTTTATTTTTATCGTACTAACCATATGTAATTTAACTTATTTGATAAAAAGATTAAATTGTAGTGAATTGGACAGATAATTCTTTAATAAAAATCTTGACATTTTTTGTAGACAGGTTTATAATACTTAATAAATCGAACAATAGTTCTATTTTATTCAAGCATCTTTCCTTGCTTCCCCGTTGCGAGGTTAGAAATATATTAGCGTTTATGGGAGTTGATTCAAAAAAGTGTAGTTTTACTTTCAATTGAATATGTATCAAATTATGTGAATAATGAAGTTAGTTCGGAAGGAAGATGGAAGATGAAAAAAACTAATTTGATAAAAACACCGAAAGAAAGAATTACGCTTGGTGAGTGCGTGAGAACGGAGACGGGAGAACCCGCACTCAAAGTAAAAAAGAGCAATAAAGATATGTATGAAACAATATCAATGAGCCAGCTAATTGAACTTATGGTTTTGATGTCCAATCAAAATTAAGCAGTAAACCCAAATATGAGGTTTTCGTATTACAAAAAATATAGCTCAACGATTGAGCTTAATCAAGATGAATTAAGCCGACACAAGTATTTTCAGAATTTCTGATTTTGAGATTTTGGAAATGTTTGTGTCGGCTTTTTTGCGTTTACTTGTATGCAACAAGATACACAGATAATGAATTGCTTGTAAATAGCAATGTGGGTTTTAATGAATTATTACGCAATATATGTGAGCCTTTCATACAAAAATCTTTCTAAACATCATTTGGTGATTTAAAAAATATTATATTTTTTGTAATTACACACATTTTAGCTTATTTCTACTTTTATTCGACATAACTTTAAGGAAAACGCAGACATAGTTCGATAACATTTTCTTACCAACTATTGTAGTATAAAATACAAGATAATACGACCGAATTGCCGATTATTGGCAATAATTCGACTTCCAAATTCAGACAAACTTTGTATAAGTGGATTTTATACATAATTTTATAGACGACAACTATTTTCAATATAAAAATAATGATTTTATTACGGTGAACCCACCGTGTTAATAAATAAAAAGTAATAAAGCCTGAGTGTACATCAGGGCGAGGATACAGATATTTGCTAAAAAGACCGAAAGGTCAAAAGCAGAAATCGGTACCCTTACCTTTGTATACTCAAAATTGCAAGGGTTGGTACCGATTGGTGCCACCCCTATTTTTATTCTTGTCCTGACTGTTCTCTGCGGAAAGGACACTAAATGTATTTGCTATACTGGCAATCTGTAATTGCAAAATATCCGTAGCTTTTGGATTTTGATTTAACCCAAATTCAAAATTCAAAGGAGATTACAGTAAATGTCAAATAATTTTATTTCAGCTCTTGAGGAGCAGTTTAATAAGGATTGTAAAGTTATAAATATTCGATATGAATATGAAGGATTTAGCTGAACAGAAAGGTACATCATAGCAAGCTGCCTTACAGAAAAGGAAATCTGGAATAAATATCCAAAGCAAGCGAAACTCTATGCACCGTTCGTAAGGGTGGATTTGAGTTTTATAGAAGTTCGTCAAAAGTATATCAATAACGAAGATAAGTTTTGCAAAAGAGCCAAGCGCACGCAAGACATTTTTAACTTTGATGAAACTACCGCTGTATTTCATAAGGAGCTTTTAGTTAATGATTTTGTATTGGAAAAAATTAACGAAGAGAAGGAATGTGAGGTACTTTCTACCCTTTACAAAGCTTTTGATACTTTAACAGAAAAGCAAAAGTCAAGAGTTGTTAAGTATTATATAAAAGATAAAACATTGCGAGATATTGCCGAAGAGGAGAATGTTAAATATCAAACTATAAATGAATCTCTTGAGGAAGCAATAAAAAAATTAAAAAATTTTTTCAAAACACCCTGACAAACGGGTACCCTTTGTCCAAATAAGTGAAGGGAGTAATATTCCCTTAAATTTATGAAAAGGGGTAATAATATGACGAAAGGACATAAAGTCAAGCGAGGCGAAATATTCTTTTTTGACTTTGGTGAAACCCGAGGTTCTGTTCAGAACGGATTTAGACCGGTGATTGTTTTACAGGCGGATGAAATTAATGACCGTTCAACAACAACCATAGTAGCTCCTCTGACGGGAATCATTAAAAAGCCTTATTTCTTTTCTCATGTTTATATAGGAAAAAGATATAGGCTTGAAATTCCTTCTATGATACTTATGGAACAGATAACTACGGTAAATCAAAGTGATTTGAAGGATTGCCTCGGAAAAGTCACGGAGAAGGCACTAATCCGAAATATAAATGCTGCTTTGATGCGAACATTCGGAATTCGGCAGAATAACAGTATAAACACAGGCGATATACGTTGTTTATGCCAAAAGCACTTACAAGAATACAAACTTTTGCGGGATTTTATTATTAAGCGTTTTGATCCGCTCCAGGCTAAAAAGGATAAGTGTGACAAATGTAATGACCTCGGATATGATTATGTTTTCTTTGACAAGAAAGAAGTACTTGAAAAAAGAGGAGGAGCTATGGTGAGCAAAAATTAATCAAAATCGCATAATTGTCAAAGCCGGAGGACTCAGTTAAAATAAGTTTGCTGAATATTGGTCGGCTTTCAATAAAACAAAATGCACTTAACGAAAGGAGAAACAAATGGATAAAGAAAAAAATACCAACCAAGAAACTGTAATGTTTGCTGAATACGGAGACATAGTATCCGTTGATGATATTATGAAAATGCTTCACATTGGTAGATCCGCAGTTTATTCATTATTGCAAAACGGTGTGATAAGAACAGTTAAGGTAGGAAGAAAATACATAATCCCGAAGCAAAGCGTTACGGACTTTATTAATTCAGGATTATATTAAAAACGCATAATTGTCAAAGCCGACTGATTAAGTTAGAATATGTCTAATGAATATTGGTCGGCTTTCAATTTGGAAAGGAGATAGCTATTATGCCGACCACAGGATATTTAAGAGAGAAAAAAGGAAGATATTATGCTGTACTCAATCTTTACGATAGTACAGGTAAGAGAATTCAGAAATCCCACGCAACAGGCTTGCCTGTTAAGAATAATAAGCGAAAAGCAGAACAGATATTAAAGCAATTATGTGTTGAGTATGACAACAAGAATTTAAACTTTTACTCCAACATCAAGGTTGCCGACTATTTCAAGAAATGGCTTGTAGCAATAAAATCAGAAGTTCGTCCTAATACTTATCGCAGCTATAAGGGAAATATGGAAAACCACATTATCCCTTACTTTGAAAAGCTGGGTACTGAGCTTCAAGAGCTAAAGCCGCATCAACTTTCGGATTATTACAAGTTGAAGGTCGGAACAATATCCGTCACAACGATAAAGCATCACCATCAAAATATATCAAAGGCTCTTGCCGACGCTGTAGAAAAGGGTTTAATATCAATAAATCCTGCAACAGCCGCCAAAACGCCAAAGCAGACAGAAAAATTCAAGGCGGAATTTCTTAACCGAGTGCAGATAAAACAGCTATTAGCTTATCTTGAAGGAACAAGCATTTACCTGCCGACATATCTTTGTACGGTTTACGGATTCAGACGAAGTGAAGTGTTAGGCTTAAAGTGGCATAACATTGATTTTGAGAACGAAACTATATGGATTAGGGAAACCTTACAGCAAAGCACAAAGGAAATTAGCGGAGACAGTAATTATACATCATCCACAAAGACAGAAAGCAGTAACCGAACCTTGCCAATGATACCGCAGGTAAAAAAGATACTTCTTGAACAGAGGAAGCGTCAGATGAGAAACAAAGAATTTCTAAAAGACGCATATATCTCAAATGACTATGTTTGTACCTTCGATAACGGTAAGGAGATAACGCCTAATTATCTGACGAAAAAATTTCATACGTTGATTGAGAAGCAAAACGATTTTCCGCAAATCAGATTTCACGATTTACGACATAGCGTTGCTAGTAATCTTTTGAATGATGGATTTACTACTGTTCAGGTTGCTGAGTGGCTGGGACACAGCAGTTCAACAACCACATTAAAATTTTATGCTCACATTGACAAAACCTCAAAATTAGCAATTGCAAACAGCCTGCAAGCGGATTGATTTCTACACTTTTTCTACAACATTTGAAGCCACTGTAAACGCCAAAGTGGTGGAACTACGGTGGAACTGATGTGAAATTCAAAAATTTAGATAAAAACGACAAAAGAAAAAATCCTCAAAAACGGCTTGTTTAAGCCATTTTCAAGGACTTGTTTGTGGCAGGGGCAGAAGGACTTGAACCCTCGGCACGCGGTTTTGGAGACCGCTGCTCTACCAACTGAGCTATACCCCTAAATGTTAAATTGTGTCTGATAAGTCAGTATCAATAACCGACTTGTAAATATTATCACATATTTTTTATATTGTCAATAGATAAAACAGAATTTTTCAAAAAGTAATAAATTAAAAACTGAAATTTCTGTTAAAGCAGCAGTGAATTTAACTCCGTTGGGCTGCAATAAAACCTTTGAAATTTATTATACAGGGTTTTAAGCTATTATTTTAAATTGTGGTAGATACCACACAAAGCACTTCCTTCTTTCTGCATGACGGCAGAAGGAGGGAAGTGCTTGTTTTTTGATGCTGTCAATTTAAACAATTCACAAGGCTATTTAAATTACAAAGACAAAACAGTTAAATAATTAAAAATTATGACCTGTAATCGCCGTTGATTTTTACATAGTCATATGTAAGGTCACAGCCCCATGCCTTTGCTTGAGTATTGCCGCTGTGTAGGTTAATATCAATATATATTTCATCTTCCAGCAAAATTGTTTTTGCTTCGTCCTCAGAAAATTCTACGCCGGAGCCGTTGCGGCACACTGCTATAGTGCCCTTGCGTGAACGCATATCTACATCAACCTTTGTAATATCAAAGTCGGCCTCTGCATAGCCTATGGCACACAGAATTCTTCCCCAGTTTGCGTCACTTCCGAAAATGGCACACTTTAGCAGAGGGGAGCGAATAACACTTTTGGCAACGATAATTGCAGTGTCAAGGTCAGGTGCTCCGCAGCAGGTACATTCTATCATTCTTGTAGCACCTTCGCCGTCCTTTGCCAGCATTTTGGTTAGTGTCATAAGCACCTCATAAAGTGCGTCCTTGAATATAGAATAGTTTTCATTCTCCTCAACAATTTCACTGTTGCCGGCTAGACCGTTTGCCATTATTGATACCATATCGTTTGTGGAGGTGTCGCCGTCAATGCTTAGGCAGTTATAAGTTACCTTTACAATGTCGCTTAGTGCCTTTTGCAAAAGCTGTGAGGAAATAGCTGCGTCGGTTGTTATAAAGTTAAGTGTGGTAGCCATATTCGGGTGTATCATACCGCTGCCCTTAGCCATACCGCCCAGTGTGCATACAACACCGTCAATTTCAAATTGAACAGCTGCTTCTTTTTTTACTGTGTCGGTGGTCATAATAGCTGTAGCCGCTTTTTCGTTAGCTGTATGCGACAGTCCTTTTGCAAGGCTGTCGATAGAATTTTCAATAGGCTCTATCGGTAAAACCTTGCCTATAACGCCGGTAGAAGCTACAATAACCTTTTCAGGTTCAATATTAAGTACAGACGCCGCAAGCCGGCACATTCTTTCGGCCTTTTCTACACCATCGGCATTACAGGTGTTGGCATTTTTTGAGTTTGCTATTACAGCCTGTGCCTTGCCTCCGGATTTTTCCAAATGCTTTTTGGTAACGGTAATAGGTGCACCCTTTACTTTATTTTGGGTGTACACTGCTGCCGCGTTGCATAAGGCTTCGCTAAATACCAGACAAAGGTCGTTTTTGTCCTTGTTAGAATTTAGTCCGCAGTTCAAGCCGTTTGCTAAAAATCCCTTTGCGGCACACACACCGCCGTCAATTTTTTTGAAGCCCATAAAACTTATCTCCTTACCTTAAAACGCCAGCTGTTAGCTGTGTGATAATATTTTTATTTGAATTTAATTATACACCATAATGATTACATATTCAATGGAATATAAAATACAAGTTGTACATATAGTTTAGGGTAATAAAAAAAGAAAGGGCGATAAATATGAATGAACATTATCCGTTTGAACTTCCACCGCTAAGCTATGGCTATTATGACCTGGAGCCACATTTGGATGGGGATATGATAAAAACTCATCATACCGTTATAATGCAAAACTATGTTGATAGGCTTAACAGCCTGTTGGCAAGATTTCCTCAGTATCAGGACTGGAGCCTTAAGGCTTTGGTAGCATATGCCGATACCTTTCCGCCTGCGTTAAGAAAAGAGCTTAAAAATTCAGCAGGCGGTTTGTATAATCACTATGTATATTTTAACAGTGTAACGCCCGGGGGAAGAATGCCGACACAAAGACTGATGAATCAAATAAAAAACACCTTTGGTAATTTTGAAAATATGAAAAAAGCTCTTTACAACAGTGCATTAATAAACTTTGGCTGTGGTTATACATGGCTTGTTTGTAATAAAAGCTGCAATTTGCAAATTATAAATACACAGCGAAACAATACCCCTCCGCTAACTGTAGTGTCGCCTGTAGCGGTAATAGATATGTGGGAACATTCATTTTTCCAACAGTATGTAAACGGGAGAGATGACTACATAAACGCCTGGCTGGAGGTAGCAGACTGGAGTAAGATTTGTGAATATATGGCCTGCAGTACAGCATTAGATACGCTACAGGATAATACCAAAAGAAACCAACAATGGAATATATAGGGCAGAAAGTAGCCATATATTGCAATGGTTGAATTATGGCCTGCAGTACAGCATTAGATACGCTACAGGATAATGCCCCGAGAAATATACAGGGCAGACAGTAGCCATATATCGCAATGGTTGAATTATGGTCTGCAGTACAGCATTAGATACGCTACAGGATCAGGCTATGCAGGGTAACATCCAAGGAAATATACAAAATAATACCCGAATAAACCAACAAGGGAATATACAGGGCAGACAGTAGCCATATATCGCAATGGTTGAATTATGGCCTGCAGTACAGCATTAGATACGCTACAGGATAATACCAAAAGGAACCAACAAGGGAATATACAGGGCAGAAAGTAGCCATATATCGCAATGGTTGAGTTATGGCCTGCAGTACAGCATTAGATACGCTACAGGATAATACCAAAAGAAACCAA